>Ga0210059_1004733_pt1 | contig 21966 bp, 11 predicted proteins | sample Ectturendosymbi2_FD_188042 | JGI IMG/M metagenome (GOLD analysis project Ga0210059, IMG submission 188042) | Ecteinascidia turbinata endosymbiont from Florida, USA - Sample 2 (SPAdes) (version 2) | ecosystem: Host-associated > Tunicates > Ascidians > Unclassified | place: Key West, Florida...
CACATTTGGTATGCCAAATGAAATGAGAAATGACATGAAGTCATTCAATGCTTGATCAATGACAACAACTGTAGGTTTTTCTGTGCTGGTAAATGTTGCGAAAATATTTTTATGTTTTTTTAGATATTACATGAAGTTCAGCTTCTAAGAATAAAGATAAAGGACAGTATTTGCAACATGTCTAAACAAACAACATGAAATTCAGCAGCAAACATAACAACAATGCTGAGTTTCAAGCTTGGCAAATTTGGTTACTTTTACATAAAGCAGCTGAAGTTGACACTTCTATATCAAAGCATGTGATTTTTGTTCTGGAGTAGCTTATGAATGCCATAAAGATCAATACATTTTAATAATTTTGAATGATGTGATAATACTACAATATGTCACAACACATCAAATCATGTGCTAAGTAGGGAAGTATAGAAAATGCATCTGCAAAGTTAATATCATAAAAAATGGCTTATTCCCTACAAAGGCTTAAATGTTGAAACTACAGTGTAGGATATCTCTTCAGTAAGCAAAATACACAATCTTTGTACAGTAAGCAAAATACACAATCTTTATACAATCAATTGTAGGTGGTTTGTGGTGTCTCTAAAACTAAATCTTTCATTTAACATTGGTCATGCAATTGTAGAGGTTTGGGGTGTTGCCCAGCATAGAGATTGTTTGTGAAGGTCATCTTGCATGTAGAATTGTTGGTTTCCCCAAATACTACTGACAATGCGGCAGCCTAGTCATTGTAAGAGTACTGTTCTAACTCCTGACTAAAGTTTCCTGACATTTTAAGTTTCCAAGCCGAAGCAAGGCGTTTGGCTTACACCCTATTCATAATTCGGTTTCACAGATTTCCTGGAGCACAAATTTTTATTTACAAAGAGGCTTCTGATTAGCAGCAGCAGCAGAAAATGGTTTCATGATGGCACAACAGCAGAAACAGCCATCGTAGTCCATATGCCAGCAATACAAAAATTTGACTTACAAAACATGGTGTCCACACCGCTGGACCAAACCTTGTATGGCAAAATGAGGTCACCGCACATAATCTGAGCACAAGCAGTCAAATGCACACACGCAAATTCCCTTGACATAATAACAAGTTGATTCCAGCAAGCAAGCACATATAGTGGAATACAACAGCAACAACAATTTTATTTTTTTTACCTCAACGCAAGTACACTTAACAATACAGACACAGTAAGGCCGGGAGGCGGCGAAAAGACACTTTGGTCATCCCGTCTGCCACCACCCAAATACATGTTGTCAAAGACCCTCACAAGTTATGAAAAACTAATTCATAACGTGAAAATGTACATTATCTAAAAATTTTCACAGTACTAGTTCCTTCATATGTATAGTTGTGTCCTATATGTGTCCTTTTCTTTTGCATAGACTGAAAAGTTACATACGGTTTACTTACACCAAAAATCTGTAACAACTGAGTGCGATGCGTAGAAACAACCAAGTGATTTTGTTGAGGAAAAAGTAGGTAGTTCTCACATGCAATAGGCTTAATAAAATACTTTTAGGCGGAAAATATTATCTAAGGTGACATTGTTATTGCAAGATTTTATGTTGATTATTATTTTAAAAGTTAGGTGATGAATTATTTTAGGGGCCTCTAAATATTGTTGTCTGAGTACCGCATAAGCTGTTAAACAACAATTCAAGGGTCGGACGTAAACTCCCACTCCAAAAGAACATCAAAACATGAATGTTGCTTAATAATAAAAGTACATGTGTTAAATAGAAAAGTGAAATTGTTTCATTTATTTAAGCATATAGTGTGAAAATCTGGCTTAACATGGGATGTACCAAATATTAACAAAGACCTCAGATTGTGGCAATATATATATTAGATAAGGTTAGGCCAACCTGCAGTGTAGTAATAATTAGCTAACTGCCATTCATGTGACAGTCTTTTGTACAGCACCTACTGTCATTGTTTTGGGATATCATATGTTACCTGACAAGTCAGCAAACTATTCAGAACGGGAACACAGGAGCCCTTACATAACAGTATCATAAGTAATTATTTCATGATTTATCAATATCGACTTAAAACAAATTTATTGCAGCTGTTCGCACACAAAAAAATTCATCCTGGTTTTCTGTAATTTCTGTTATTATTTTTGAGGTCAACATTGTTGGTGAACATGTAAATGCAAAAAGAATGACTGTTATACTGCGATTTTACACTGAACTCAAACGAACAGTTTTAACTCATGGTATGTCGAAACCATGGGTCCACAGGGGCAAAACAGGCATTTGCTCCCCTTTAAACTGGGATTAAAAACAAATTTTCTAGACACCTGATGTCAGCAGCTTAATATCCATTTAGTGACCTTATTCTTGCAATGAGTTTATTTGCTGGCATGACAGTCACACTGCACAAGAGCCAGGTTCACTGTTCTGGTGTCATGCAGTGATAAGCTTGCAGTTCACTCATGACCTGCTCCTTTGCCTGCAAAGGCAGGTTGCCAAACTCGGGAGCAGATTGTTCTACTGTTAGTCTTTAGTGTAAAAAAATAATAGTGGTTCCCAGCCATTTTTGATGCATTCCTCCGTTTGCTCATTTTGGAACTTTTCATTCCTCTTCTGTTCGGGTTTGTAGGCTAATATTAACTACAGTGGTCTTTATTGAAGACAATAACTTGCTTCAGCATGGCCCAACTACTTCGGACCTTCAGGGCATTTCACAAAAACAGGAGAACTTGCAGGCCACTTCCAATAAAATGTTGTATAAAACAACAGATTCAAAATATTTAAAACTGAAAGGGAAGTAAGTGCGTCATTGAAATTATTACACAATGGCACGCAGGAATTTACTACAAATTTTTCAGTGGGATGCCTATGGTTGAGGCTTCTCTGACACTCTCGCTCCTTTATCAATGCCAGTGAGTGATGGTGGTAACAAGTCTGAAACTGTCGTCCAGCGTTTCGTCTGCCATTCGATTGGTGTTTTTAGATTTGACTTGCTTCATGGTAGAAAATGTACGCTCACACACATATGTGCATCCAAGCATCAACTGCATTTTTTAAGTGAAGTCTTTCTGTTTGAGAAATCTCTCTTTGCTGACTAGTGTCTGGAAACTCTCTACAGCCTGTAATATCATTAGTATTATACATTTTTATTAAAAGATGTTATGCTTGTTGTAATTAAATTACCTATTGCAGTGATGGGCCATTACTTTGTTTTGAGGGCCACTCAGAGAAGGCCGCGTTTTGCAGGTAGATAGATTTATTTGGCAGTACTGAGTTCATTGCGCCAGATGTACTCTTCAAGACAATGAACGCCGTTGCACTGAAATGACACAGAGATTATCCAGACAGGTGCCCCAGCGGAGGGTTAGTGGCAGACCGTATCTTCTAATTTGATCATAAAATAAAGAAATAAAACAAAATGTTACACATAAAAACCATGAGTCATTTTTTGTGCAAATGCACTTTATCCAGCACAAGCAATTCAATGAGGCAAATGTAACCTCATATACTTGTCTACATATTTCACATTTGAAGATTTTTCCTGAATGCTTCCGTGGGCCACTGAAAATGCTGTGGTGGGCCACATGCGGCCTGTAGTTGGACCACACTGACTTGATTAATAAAAGTGGGACAAAAACTATTTGTTGTCAAATAATAGCAATGAAGTTTGTCAACAAAAACGTGTGACTGTCCACTAAATAACCATATATAAAATGATACAGTATGACCAATTAAAAGAGCCAACATCAACTTAAAAAAGAAGTACAACAGTAACAATGAATACGTAACTTAACTATAAAGTTGATATTCTTCCCCTAAACTCATGAAATTCCTCCCTGGGAAGGAATACCTCCCCGGTTGGGAAACACTGCAATAACATGACAACAAATCTTCTAATGTTCACTTCAAGTTATGATAGTTGATGCATTTCTCCGCATGTGACTGTTGAACGCAAACATCATGGCAAGTAATGTAGCGAGACAGTGATTGCTGATAGCAGTAAGCAAGGATGCCAGAGAGCAGGTCATTGCTTCCCAACCTTTCAAAAGGGGGCAACAGGGGTGGAGGTATCTTTCATAATATCATCATCATAAGTAATTTCATGATATATCAAGATAGAATTGGAACAAAATCTTTCGATAGTTTCTTTTATTATTTTTGGGGTCAACGTTTTTGTTGAACACTATAAGTTTCCACTGCCCTCAACTTTTTTCTGCCCTCCCCCCATTGCATACTGTTGTTCCCACATCCCTGTATATAATGTTAGAAAGTTCCATTTTCAGGAAAATCCCTGCAAAGCATTTGCCGAAGACAAAAACATCACCGTTATAGAGACTTGGTTTTAGGATGGGTGGTTTTTCAAAAGACTGTCTTTAACCACTAGTAAGCCAGATTTCAATCAAACGTTGAGAAGCATTTACCTAGCTACTATTGACCTATAGCTCAAAATGCAGGGACTTCACTAGGAATTAAACATAAACTATACATTTATCCTCACTTTTTGTAATGTCACGACAGTGGCGACCAACAAATTCAAAAGATATTTTTTCCATGACTCTTACATTATGTGCTTGTGCTGAATGCATTGGTTCATACGTCATCTGATTTACTTGAGTTTAACCAAACCCGCAATGCAGCAATGTTTTCATCTAAGTGCAAAACAGTTGTGTTAGTGTTACAGGTACATCACACCTAGTTTTGTTGGACATTCCTTTCATGATAATGCAGGTGAAACTTGGCACTTTTTTGCCAATTCACTATTGTGCATTTTGATTTCTATTAATCTGAAATTTATTTTCGTGTTGTTTTGCAAGTAGAACTCTTAGAATGAAACTTTTGACATTAATTTCATCTACTGAAATCTAATGTTAGACTGAAAAATTCGATTGTGAAAAGGCTAAGCTAAGTGGCATCACTTTCAACAATCACAAGACAACAATCGCCAGAGAATTAGGTATGCAGAAATTACTTTGTGGGCTAGATGGGTATGAGTATGTACAGTGGTGCATCTAGCCTGGAAAAAAGGGGTATGTCACGGAAGGGTAGCTTTTAATATCACTTTTCAGCATACAACTCATTTTCTCTTAAGACTACAAATCGACTGATGAATGTTGCAATTTTGCCAAATTTCGGAAACCCAAGTTGCTACTTCGTTCCTGATTAATTAACGCAATTCCTTAAGATGCGCAGCCCTTCGACTGCATTAAGTAGTGCCCAATATTCATACCACTCCGCAGTTGTCCCCATAAACCACTCTATCACATAACATTTGCTCACAGGTTTTTGTGTGTGTGGTAAGCAGATGATTGTCTGTGAACAAACTTGGGCAACAGTCAGACCTCGTTTATCCAAACTATTTTGTTTTGTCAAATAATGTCGGTTCAGCAAGGTATCCAAAAAATTAGAATCAGGCCTGTAACCATGGGGGCAATCACCACCAAATTCAAAATTTATCAAAATTTTGTTGTGCCAAGAAACTTTTTTATTAATAAATATAATAAAAACAAAAGTCTTGACCCTTTAAAAATGTTTTGTGCTCCCTCAAACCTTTAGACCTAGCTACGGGTTTGGCCTAAGCGAACGCTCAAAGGGGAAACAGAAACGAACTGTAGAGTAGTCTCAGACGAACTGTAAACTTCAGCAAATTTGTTGACTACATGTGAAACATTACTAAAACTCTCCATAGTTGTTTTTGCTTATTAGCAGATCCATATGCATAAGGCAGTATGCATTCAGAATGAGATTAAATGTGAAAAAAACTGTACAGGAGAACTATAACTGTGTTCTGCAGGGTCTGCCACTGTCACATTCATTGTGCGTAGAAAATTTACTTTCACTCTTCCATTGTGATTTTATAAACAAGTGACAGTTGGCGTAATCCGGTTTAACAGTTTTATTTCTACTGATATGAAATATCTGTTCTTAAATTTCCAAGTTGGTGTCAGACAACAAGGTTTCTGGATTAAAGGGGTGAAATGCGTAAACCTGTTCTTAACAATTTGTTTCAGTTAGTAGGGGTTTCGACTAATCGAAGTTTGGACAAACAATGTCTGACTATATTTGGAATAAATAGTGGCATTGATTTCATTGTCAAAACACACCAGAAAAGATTTCCAAGATATTGCTTTCAGGCACTTTGCCTTTATTACATCACAATTGCTGTTTTTTCCTATGAACGTGGTGCTACAAAGATACTTAGCTTGTTGAACATTCAGCAAATGTCGGTCGTACAGCAATGCGAGCTGTTTATCCAAATGTACATACACTTATAAAATCAATGCTGACAACCAGCTGCACAACTGCGTCTGTGGAGTGTGCTGTTTATCAAGATGGCGGTGTTATAAATATGCTTGCAAAATCACTGTGGAGAAGAACGAATGAATTGCAATTGCTCTGATCACTTTGCATCGTAATGTAAAAGTGGATGCCTTGAAATCGATATGGGACTTCATGCGCAGCAAACAACATCGTCAACTGCTCAATTCTAAAAAGGCTATTTTCAAAATACGACGCCTGACTGATATTTTGTTCCGATAATGCAGCCACAATTTGAGGCTAGCTGTTGTGCCTTTCAATATGAGAAGTTGCTTATAAAAATATAGCTTCAGTGGAAACGAACCCACGTTACTTGGCGTGATGCTGAGGAAAGCTTACACCTATTAATTTTGTCGTAACCTGGTAGGTGTAAACAGCAGATAAAAGTTAGCCCGAATGTGCAAAACGAAACGATTGTGATTGGAGACTGTCTTCTCGTCACTTCGTAGGCACTATTTAGACAAAGCAGTAACGTTGTTGTTTCATAATGGTACTGTGCAACATTAGAAGGAAAATGTAGGCTGTTGCCTGTTCCAAAACACTCGCATTAAAGACTTGCAGTAACAGCGTTTCATTTTTTATCGGCTTTAATGCTGAGTTCCTGCAGTGCAAAGGGGTCTGTCATGACAGCCAGCCGCCTAAATGTGTCCCTGAGTATGTGGATATGTATGTAGGGCCAATAAGGTGAGGTTGAAAAGAAACATGCTCTATCCACCAGCAGTAAAAATACAATGAAATCATTTTGTAAAGCAGCTATGCTAATTTTAGGTCAATTTTTTTAGCTACTGGGAAGAGAATATCAGTGAAGATTTTGTTAGGGGTGGGGCTGCATGCATTATGCCCACTAGCATTAAAAAGATATATAGCTTTTTTAAAAAATGAAAATGTGCAAGAAAAATATTTAGGTAGTGTCTATTTTGTCACCAAGTTGCTGGCGGCAACAGCTCAGCTGGAGCTATTGTGCCACTAGTCGAAGGTTCAGTCTTGTTGCATGACGCAATTTGAATAAGAAGATCAGTTTGTCATGCAAATGGTATGCTGCTCAAAGCATAGTGGTTATGCTTCACATCTAGTATGCCATTGCTTTTTAGCTCGACTCTTACTGTGGCGACTTCCCTTTTGTTTTATTTTACTTTTTTCAAAAATTTCCGAAGTGTACGCTTAGGTGTTAGGTTTAGGGTTAGGTTAGTGTTATGGTTAGCGTTAAGGTTAGTGTTATAGTTAGCATTAGGTTAGGGTTATGGTTAGACTTAAGGTTAGGGTTTGCGTTTATCTTTTATGTGTACTTCATTTCTACCAAACCTGTTGCTGCCGGCATCTTGGTGGCAAAATAAACACTGGCAAATATTATTGTCTTCATAATGCCAAGCAACTTGAATAAGATTCAAATTTCACTGTTACCCACACTTCCTATAAAATGATTGAAAATTGATGTGCGTTACTATAGGAGTGGTGTGCATGTACAACTAATGCAAATCAGCATGCACTCTAACTGGCAGGTCTGATGAAATCAATTGATGTATTCTACTAAATATTGCTTTGCTTGTTTGTATCCAAATACAATATTAATGCAAGTAGGCTTAACTACTGTACTCTGTCCAGCAACAGATGTAAGCAAATTAATATGTAAATCATCTGCAAGTGCAAGGATAAAGCAAAGCGTGATTTACGCGTTGATTTCAAAACAAAACACCTCTTCGCTCTTGTCTCAGGCTCTAGAAGTAGAAACAAGATTGGGTGGGAATCTGTATTTATAAAACCCCACTTCTGCAGTGACGCGACGACTATATTGGTTTCACACCAAGCTGTCCCACCACATTTTACAACAAAATTGCGCCCATGCCATAGCACAGTATCAACGCATCACTACACTGTAAGCGACTGTACTCATCCGCATATACAGTACCGCCAAATATCAACCATAGCGTCGAGCGTTACTAACAGCGACGTCAGATACATATCATTTCTGATGACATGCTTCGTTGACTACTGTGATTGTGGCGTTTGTGGGGGCGGAAGAAATAAAATAGGTTCAAATTAAAACAAACAAAAATAGTCAGGGAAGTCATTTTCCTTTACTCCCAAAGTTTTGAAAAAAGGACATTTGATTTGATTTTGCAGAAAAGATTGTAAAATCAAGTCAATTCACATAAGAAATGCTGATGATAGCGTGACTCGTGTCACAATCTTTGGTCAATAGGACTCGACTCGAGTCACGTTGAGAATGATGTTTACTCGACTCCATTCCAGTCACGTTTTTCACAGATTTACTCGAATCGCCGCGAGTCGCAATCAATGACCCGAGTCAGAGTCAATTTCACAAAATCTCTGAGCCTCTGAAGGGCAAATCCAGTTTGTTTGCACAAAAAGAAACGAACTTTTTTGCTTCGTGATGACCAAGATTGGTGCAAATTTTATGTTTTGACTGCCCAGTCGTGTTATGCTACATTTTGAGGATCAAATGATCCCAACTTTCACAGTCGTAGACCTGAGACTTTGTTTTTCACTGGGGTGCCAGCAGGGCACAATATATTGACACATTGCTGTGGTTTGAGACAGGTTTTCACATATCAATTGTGATAGAACAAGCAGAGATGAGCATGGATCAAGACTGGATCGCACGGGATCAAGACTGAAGCCAATTCTGGCCGGATCAGGACTGGATCGGACTGCAAATAGTTTGAAAATTGGCGGATCAAGACTGGATCGGACTGAGAAAATTTTTGTTTTGCTGCAACCTCTCCGGTGGTGTTGCGTTGATTGTATGATTCACCACGAACGGGATGTGCACGAAGAACAAAAATATATGTATGTGGCGGGAACAAGCAATAATAGAGTGATCTCGTCGGGTGATCTCTATTGTTGCTTGCTGCCACGGTGCGAACCTTTGCGCACATGCCGCTTGGGATTTCCGATTGCAACAAAATGGTGCTGTGACCAGGATGTGGAGGTCGTGAGGAGTTCAGCCTTCACACAAAGAACGTGCGGTCGGTGTGGTTCGTTGTAAAAAGGAGGGGATGTTGTTGCAACCTCTCCAGTGGTGTTGCATTGATTGCATGATTCACCACAAACGGGATGTGCACGAAGAACAAAAATATATGTATGTGGTGCGAACAAGCAATAATAGAGTGATCTCGTCGGGTGATCTCTATTGTTGCTTGCTGCCACGGTGCGAAGCTTTGCGCACATGCCGCTTGGGATTTCCGATCGCAACAGTTGTTTTGATGTGATTATTCTAGCCACATCAGAGATGTTAGTTGTGATGTGATTTTACAGATTTCTATAGTGGTGTATATTTTGCCATTAATGGCAAAAGCTGTGCTGGAACTATTTTGCTATGCATCCAACTTTGCCCAGACGCTACATATAGCGTTGAGTTCATATTACTAGTAGCAAGGTGAACGCAGTCGAGTTTTTAGTGTCTATGCCTGTTGTGCGAGTGTTCGGTAGTTCTGCTCTCACCACTGGCTTTGGCTCTCACCATTTTCCGGTAGAGATCACACCATTGGTGGAAGTGCTTTTTATGAACTCTTTCAAAAAGCTTCAGCTGTTGGGTTTGGCTAACATTTAGGGTAAGGTTTACCTTTAGGATTTAGTTTTTGAGTTTAGTTTTAGGGTTTAGGCTTTGGATTTATGTTTTGGGTTTAGGTTTTGAGTTTAACAAAAGGAATAATTTTCCAGGTAAGAATCAGATCCTAAGATCTTACACATTATATATTTTGCCTATTAAGTACGCATCATTACTTGCACAAACTGTATGAAAAAACCTAGAAGCAAGACGTCAAGTTAAAAATATTTCTGCAAACAAGAAAGGTTTGTTTGCAAAATATACTATTTCCAGTTTGATTACACGCAGATCCTTATCAATATTCATTACATATCATTTACACAGAACTGTTACACAGTATACAAGCAAACGTGCACCAAATATTTTTTAAGTATTTTCAGTCGACAACATATATTATTTTGTGATCAAATGTTTATCAGCACGGGTTATGTTTAGGCCTACTTTGTTGCAGAGGTGAGCGGATACTGATTTTTCAACTCCTGTTACATATATCCAAAAAAATTATAGCATATCCTTCTCTGAAAAATTCAGAAATTTAGTATCCGATATCCATACGTATCCGAATGTGGCACTGGCTAAATACAAAGCAAATAGGCAATGGTCATAGGTCCGACAGTGGATCTTCATTTTTCAAAAACTTATTAATCCATCGCCTGTAGCATGACACTAATCCATGACAAGTGTGCAGTAGACTGCACTACGCTTGGTAGAAACGTAGTAAACCTAAACCATAAACATAATCCCTAAACCTAAGCCCTAACCTAACCCCTAAAACTTAACCGCAAATTTGAACACAAAAGCTTGAAAACTTTTGAATAAAGTAAATAAAAACGTGAAAAAAAATATGAAAAGCGCAACCATTACTACCAAAACCAAAGGAGCCCGATCATGGCAAAAGTCAACGTGAAAGCCATTCACACAGTAAGACACGTCTACTTGACTACCATGACAGTGCTGCTAATGTGACAAACTCAGCGATTTATTATAACCGTGTCATCGCCAGCTGTCCTTTAGTTACTTCCAACCAAAACACCTTGTAATTTTGTGACCCAATCCATAAAAATAACATCACATGTTGCGCACTTTCAATCAGAAAAACAGAAAAGTTGTGTGTATTTTGCCACCGGAGCTGTAGCTCTGGTGTGATTATTTTTCCATTTGAACTGTAGTACATCCAGCTTTGTCCACTTATGACACTGAATTCGTGGCATTAGCAGTTGGTACGATGAACCTCGTCGAGTGGGAATTCCTGCTGACTGTGCGTGTGGTCGTCGTTCAGGTTCTCAGCATTGTTATTTCGGCTCGGCTAGTAGAGACGGCTCTTTTTATTGGAAAATGTTTGATGTAAGCTAAAGTACTTTTTTAATAAGTTTTGAAAACCAGGCACAGGTTTGCAATTTGGGTCAGGGTTTTAGGTTATATGGCAAAGACGATCCGTTAATCCAAGGATATTGTCCTTGTCATGTGACCAGTTCAACCAATCTGGTTCAGCTAATGGCAATTGAGCTCTAGCATTCAATCAATTGGCGAAATAAAGTAAATAAATTTTGTAACACTTGGAGTACTGTGTATCACAGTACAAAATATAGTAAAACTATGTAGCTTACAAAACAACAAACTTAACTCGTCTTTTTGCAACGTTTGACTACATAAACTTGAGGAAGTATGTTCAAAATTCTAACCAAAAAAAAGTAGCTTAAAGACCCTGAAATAGGCCATGGGTGACCAACACGTCGATTGCATAGATAGGTCAATCGCCCGGTGTCACTTGGTCGATCGCACCTGATTTTGCATTGACTTGACAAGATATCTGAAAGAACATTTTCCAATCAATATTCCAGAAAGTACATACAAATTATCCATCAGTTGGTTGGTCACGCGTATTCTTTGGTGCATCTTGGGATGGTTGACCACAGGCTAGCTCGGCAGATGCTGCGAAAGTAGGCCTACTGTAATATGTTTTTCTATTATTGCGTGGCAATCATGATTTATGCGAAACAGACACTTTGCCTTCTGTCTGTGCATCACTTACAAAGGCGATGGTAGGCTACATTGTATTGGCACATATGATACTCAACTTTGGCAATTTGCGTTTGTGACTTTATTACCGAACGGTCGACAGCGAGTTACCAAGAAATTATCTAGTCGATCCCAGTCTTGGCCACCCATGACATAGACTGTAAGCCTAGACAACACACACATTTGCCCGGGGACCGAGTTTATGGGGGGACATGTCCCCCCTAACTTTTGCACAGGGGGGGGCATAATATCTTTTGTTCCCCCCAGTATTTTGTGATAAAAATAATGTAGTTGCGCAAATTTCATGGTTACAGTACATTACTTTTGGAAATGTTACCACAGCATAAAGCCAGGGAATAAATAAGAAAAATGAACATTACCACTGGACTATCTGTGGACACAGTGCACAGATTTCCTATGTAAACTGAATTGTCATGATTGTTGAAAATTTTGTTGGTTAATTTGAATTATTAAATCGGTGTGCACATAAACTTCGCTCAATCACGAATGCCTGGTCTGGTCTGTAACCTGCAATCAGAATACGGTTGCCACCAGGTGCATAGCCAGGGCAGGCAACAGGGGAAATGTCCCCCCACTTTTCAAAGTTTTCAGGTTAATATATCGTTTGAAGTATGAGCCAAGAAATACTTCAGTGCAACTCAACGAAACTGCTCCAATGAACCTATCCTACTTCAGCTTTTAGTCGAATACAAACTTGTATCTGACCTTTTGTAATCAATGCTCTGCAAGTAAAAATAATTGGAGTAACGCTTTTCGCAGCTATTTCTGTCGCACCAGCTTGCTGTATACGGCCTAATGGTTATGTAAGCTTATTTCAAGACCATCGCAAACTTCTTGACAGCCGTGGGTGTTACAAACAGGGCCGGCATCAAGTCGATGCAACCGATGCAGCTGCAACGGGCCCCGCGCCATGGTGTTTGGGTAGATTATTCATTTTTGTCAGATACGCCTTGCGCTTGAGAATTCAGCAGAAATGCCATATAAATTTCATTGCTAACAAAGGATGCTCTCACCAGAACTAGCAAATTTCCTCTCGAACATTAGCAAACGTGCTCAATTGTCGTGTTAGTGCTGTACTGCATATTTGCGTTCAACCACGATTCTAACACGGTTGACTAAACACGATGACCTCATAAAATCACTGCTCGGAGGGGCACCTCGCTTAGGTCTTGTATTTGGCCACGCGCCCAGGTCTTGCATTGGGCCCTGCATCTGCTAGAGATGGCCCTGGTTACAAATATAACCTATCCTTGTCTCCAGTGTCAGCGTAGCCTAAATCAATATCGTAAATTTTTGTTTTTGCACGTTTCTAAAACCACATGCGTGAATATGGAGGTGATATACATTCTATATGTCTTAAAGCTGAAACTTTGGCTAAGGAGCAATTCAATTTAAAAGTCTTCTTCATTGCTCCTTAGTCACTGTTTAACAATAGCATTCATTCTAGATATTTATTTGTAATGACTAGGGCAAGTTTTTGCAACTTTTGCAACTTTTTTTTACAGCTTCCAACAGCTTCCTAAATACTCAAGATATATATAATTCAATGTTTTGAGCTGTTTCCAGGAATTTTATATTGCAGCTTTTTGCAACTTTTTCGATTTTTGCATGCAACTTTTTGCAACTTTTTCGATTTTTGCATGCAACTTTTGCAACTTTTTCGATTTTTGTATGTTACTTTTCGCAACTTTTTCGATTTTTGCATGCAAAATAGGTTGTTTCAAGTCTTTCACAGTCAAATGTGCGCATAAATGCAACTCACAGCACATAAATGCAACTTTCGCTGAAAATAAATGCAACTTTCTTGCTTTGTTACTGCAACAAAAACTTGCCCTAGTAATGACATGCATTGTGACGGTTCAATCACAAGTATGTGGGGCCTTGACCTTTTCATAAATGGTTTCCCTTTGCCTTACCAAAAAGCATCAATCTTGTTAAGATATTAGACGCTGACCTACTATTCATAAGCTCAGTGTTCCAACTTTCGTTTGATGTTAATTGCACCCACCCTATCCTGCAGTAACTAAATTGAAATCATTTAACTGCAACGAGAAGAGTCAGCACCAAAATCTAACGTAAGTTGCAAGATGCTTTTTATTTTGCAAGTGCTGAGGGAATTAACACTGACATTTTCTTACAGATACTGAGAAAACTTGCGTAGCGGTGGATATTAAAATTTAGGGGCAAGCTCTCAGAAAAAGACCCAAAAAAATCGTTGTTGCGAAAGGTAGATGTGAGATTACATGGATAAAATAGTTAAATTTGTTTCACATTTCAGTCATGAACTAAATTCAAGAGCATAATATACATACATACGAAAGGAACAAAAAGTTATAAAGTTTCGCAGCTGGACACTTGAAAGATGCCTCCTTTGCCACATTTTCCCATAATTTTTGTTTTATTTTGAAAAACATATGACTTGCTTCAGAGCTTCTTCAAATATGGCTCTAGAGTGGTACATAACCTTTTTAACAATACAATGGTGCAAAGGTATCAAGAGGGGACACGGTATCTCTCCCGAGGCGACTGCCTCGTTATCCTTCTTATCCTTCCCTAAAATCCATCCCTGAGCTTGGAATCTGTTTTGTTGGCAAAGCGCATGTGACTAAAATGAAACTAAATTTGAATATTTTCCCATTAGGGTTTCAAATTCCCCAGACAGGTTGTTGTATTTTCTAGAAGCCCGTGATGTTTTTCTAGAAGCCCGTGATTTTTACAATTACGTGCAGTGCTAAGCTATGTTTACATGCAGCTGAGCGTGGTCAATAAGTTTTGAATTATTGTGGGTACGATTGTGTTTACAGTTTAATTCCATTTTATATTTCAATGAAGTCGATTAAATTTAGCTAAGTCTCATCAAACAATTTAAACGAAGTAAGTTTAAAGTACCTACAAAGGTTTTACGGAATAAGTTGAACAATGCCAAAAGATCTTACAGATTATCAAAAATCCAAACATTTTTCAAACGCGTTGAAAGACTCTAGCGTTGACGTTTATCAACTACATACGAGAATTAATCGCTCAAAAATTAGATGAAAACAGGATCCACTTCTGATATGCGCGAAAATTTTGTAGAAGGCCCACTTCGTCCAAAGTGAGTGCCTCAGAACAAAGTCGCTCCTTGGCCTTGATTGAACGTGCTTTTTGGTGTACATCCGAAGCGCGTAAAGACAGTATAAGAAGCGCAATCGTTTTGTCGGCCGCGATGACTTCTTGCTCAACTGCAATATTGGCTGTAAAAAGCATACTGCAGATCGTGCACTTGTAGCATTGAGAGGTTTACTAGCGCTTTTGCAGGAAAGGTTTATGAGCAAATGGTGGCATTGATCCAAAGTAGAAACTTGGAGCTTCACTATCAAAACTTTCAAAACTTGTCAATTTATGAAAGCAGACATTTATATGTCGGAACGCAATTGTTCAGGAGAAAACGCCAGTAACATGCACGTTTCATGGATGATGCTTTGAAAACAAGGAGCATTAAAAATATTTAAATGTTGAAACTCGGTTGTTGTTTGCTCCTACTAAAATTTCTGCCTACGCGTCTGGTTGCCGCTGCTATTATTTATCATGGACGTAATCAGGGGAGGCACTTGGGCCAAACTCACCAAAATATATAAATTCCACAATGTGTGATTTACATATTTTGGTGACCATGGCCCAAATGCGTCCCCCATTTTGCCAATTTAACAAAAAGTCGTACCACGGTTGAGTGAACACGATGACGTCATCGAAACGCAAATAACAAAGATTCCCCCCCAAAGTTTTTCAGAAAACTCGGTCCCTGCATATGCCACTCAGCAAAGCAAGCAAGCAGAATACCAGCATTGTAAGAGTAGCTACTTCCACTCACCTGGAAAAAAATTATGATAAAGTAACAGAAATTATCACTGATTGTGATGAGTGCAGCACATATTGACAAAATAATTTTGATTTTTTTGTGCATATAAAAACCATAGCAAAGAAAACAATGCCACCATCATTTGTGACATCTTGAAGCACTCGCCTGGAAATTTCGTTATAGAAATCAAAAAAATATCCTGATCCAATTTTTTTCAAAAATAAATATCCAAATCCAATCCTGATCCGAAAAATCGCAAGTATCCTGCAGGATATCCAATCCTGATCTTGTCCATGCTAACCTCTGGTTTGTTGTAGCGTACAAGTAAAATCAGTCTTGCTCACGGAAAAAGTAACCGAATGATTCCTCAATTCTTCCACATTAGATGATGCAAATATTCGTGCACTTTGCATTTTACTCTTTAAACTAATCAGAAAGGCATATCAATGACATTTAACACGTTATATCAATGACAGATAACTGAGCAGATCTATACATCTACCACACACGTTTCTGCCGACTTTTTTGCACTTCAGTCAAGCGTGACACCTGATGCGACGGACTACATAGCGATAAGCCCCGTCTATCGATAAGCCATTCAGCGCTCCTTTCCAGCCGTTTTGAAGCGTGACGGGCTAGCCGTTTCTAGTCATGTGTTGTATGTCATTGCACTGCACAAGAGCCAGCTTCACTGTTCTGGTGTGATCAGTGCTTCCCAGGCTTCTCTGCAAAAATCGCTAGATTCACAAAAAAATTCACTAGGTCTGAAAAAAATTCACTAGGTTTAAAATTTTTGCGTCAAAATTCGCAGTTTTGCCCTAAATGATTTAGTAATTTATTTTAGTGCCTAAAAACCCTTACATCATTTGCAAGTTTCTTAAAATAGGTGATGCTGAAGCCTGGAAAATCTCATACCAAGAATCTTCAGAGTTTTCTTATGAGCTTTAACGACACCACTGACGGAGTATTTTAGACCAATCAACCTAACATTTGAATAATTATTTCCACGGAAGTGATCCCTATAACGCGACAATAAACTTCACGGACGTGAAATCAATGAGAAACTCAAATTAGAAACACTTGTTCGTTCTGATGATGCAAATGATCAAAACACAATTCACATAATCAATTGCTTTCGGATTAAAAAAGGCTAAAAATCTTTAAAAAAGGGCTGAAAAGTTTAATAGTTAGGAAAAAGACAACGCATCGTATGCAAACACGTACTTCGGAAAAAAATCACCAGATTGCAGTTAAATTCACTAGTTCTGGTAAAAAATCACTAGGCGTGGCACCAGTGGGTGTGATGATGCAGTGATGAGGTTGCAGCTCACTCCTGTCCACTCCGTCTGCAGACTAAGGTTGCCACACGTTCTCGAGCACCAAGAAATGTCCTTGAATTTGCTGTCAAAACTTGTTATGTCCTCAATCCTTGGAAAAGGTTTTGTTGTCCTTGAATATCTTCCGATGTCCTTGAAAATTCTTGAATCACACCAGAACAGTGAAACTGGCTTTTGTGCAGTGTGAGTGCCACATCGGTAAATAAAGTGTTATCACTTAGAGAGCCGGCGTATGATATATTCGTTCTTCAATTTTGGCTTAAAAAACAGAAGTTTTCGTTTGCCTCACCAACGCCCTAGCTCCTTCAACCGGATTCTACAATTCAGAACTGGATTGAAATCGGACTGGATTTCGAAAAAAAACACTATCGGATCATACATGAATCAGAGGTGGGACCGGACCCGGATTACCAGAGTCGACTCCAGCAGGATTATGCGTTTTTCTTTCAGGCCCGCCACCGGAGCCGGAGTCAAAAATTTGTGAAAAACCGGACCCGGAATCAGAGTCACTTTTCCATTTCGGCAGAAGCAGGAGCCTGTGCGGTCATTTCTTTGGTAAAACCATGGGTAAATTACGGTTGGATCGATGATTGTAGCCCGAGTCTTGTGCTAGCACATATTTTGTAATGTGCTATCCGCTATGGCTACGCATTTTTGTATGCTTCTATTACTTGATTGTGCTTGTGATATGGACCACGAGTCTGCGATAAAATAAAATAAACATTGTTTAGTTACATACACATGCTAGTTTGAATGTGCAGCAATGTATTCAGCATGTTTGCAGGTTTTTGCGATCATGCAGACAAAAGCCACATTGACACTCTCTTAACAGTTACTGTACAACTGTCCCTTTGAGGGCAAATATAATGCTGATATGGCCCTCAGTGAAAATGAGTTTGACACCCCTGCAGTGTAGCAGAATGAGCAAAGGTCGAGATCAGCATTGTATCTGACTAGCAGTGAAATGGTGTTGCGCCTTCCTGCTGATTTCATGGTTGTATATATATATATATTTCTTAGATTTGCTCTTTTTTATTGTCAAGTTTTTTTTTATTTTAAAGCTATTAATAATTTCCATGTTTTTGCGTTAAACTGATTATTCACAACTGATCCGAATTTTTATTTTCGCTCCCTCACAGGTTCGCAACAACGTAGGTTGGTTAGAAAACGCAGAAAGGCAGTAATGTCTAGCAGGGCGTCAGAGCAAGCGATCAGTCATGACTTATTACCTACTCGGTAGAGGACTCTCATGAGCAAAACTTTTTCTCAAGAGGGTTCAGAGGCCTTTCTGAACTTTACAAAGCCGGCATTATGCGGAATAAAAAAAACTCACCACAGGGATATCTAGAACTCAGAGCCGGTTTAAAGGGTAGGGGAGCCCGGGGCAATTTTTTCTGGAGGGCCCCTATGACGTAATTCATGACGTCAGCGTTTGTAAAAGCTACGTTTTCGCTTATTCGCAACTGTTAAGGTTCTTTGCTCTACAATGAGAGGATAAGTAACCTCTTCGGATACAGCAGTAATCGTAAGGTGTGTTCGCTTCATTACTGTACCCAGGCCCTTTGTCACAGAAGCTAGTCTGCTTAAAAGACCTCCTTGTCACTGATACTTCTCTATTCATTTTTTTTACAGACAACACTCGCATGTAATCTTTATTTTATAAATTTTATTTGTTTCATGCAATTAATAAAACAATAGGCGAACAACGGTACTCACCAATAACAGTACTTTAATCTTGTACACTTCTCGAATAATGATTCTCATGCAGCTTTCTCTTAATAAATTTGATATCATTAATAAAATAATTAATTCTAATTCATGTTTTTAATTGTGTTTTAAAGTTCAATAGTCTGTCTATGATTCTGCCTACCATCACCCTTCGACTCTCGGTATTAAGCTCTGATCGTTCAGAGTGATGCTAGAAACTTCTCAACGGAAGTTTATCATTAGTCAAAGCGAATCGCAGTCTCTTTCATGCCTAAGGCTTTTCAGTCATTTGCACGATAAAATACATGTCTGACTGACGATCATTTTAATTTTACTGTTTCTTAAAACGTCGGAGTCTACAAGGTCACATTACCTCGAGATTCAATCTGACAACATATCACTCTAACAGAGAGTAATTTATCCAGTAAACTGGCAAGCGTTAACTCGGACAAGCCAACTCTTGTCGCCCATTTTTGGCAGAGATTTTCCCGGAAAAGCCACTTTTAGCCTGGCGGGATCCTGCTAGGACTAACCAGTTGTGAAACCCTAAACTCTAGTCTACCTTCTGGGCTTTTGGTATCAAGCAGGAAGGAACGTATACAATTCCCTAGCCGAGCCTTTTTTGAACCAGAGGTTTTAGGTCCCAGGCCGAAGGTAAGAGTTATACTTCTTAACAGTGATGTATTTGAGACTGTAACCTCCGAGACCGAGACCGAGACCGAGACCGAGACCTGACTCAGATTTCGAGACGAGACCGAGACCGAGACTTTGTCATGAAAGCCGAGACCGAGACCGAGACTGAGACCTGGAAGATCGAGACCAAGACCGAGACTCGAGACCTCACGTTTCTCTAATGGTAATTAAAGCTAACTCCTTGAATAATGCTGCAACAAAATAGCTGGCACATTGCCAAATATCAAGATAATAAAAATCATCCGAAAATTTGTGCAAACGGCCAAATACTGCAAACGTTCGCTTTCTCTTTCCTCTTAGGAATTTACAACCTCAAACCTAGGTGGCCTTATTTACAAATTCCATGAAGAAATGCATGGACATTGAAAATGGTGGCAGCATTTAGAACAGTGGTTTTCAACCTGGGGGTCGTTTGTTTTTTTGTAGGGATTGCAAGAGCTTCTGACAAAAATATTCATATTTACTTCTCTATTTTATATTTCTTTTGGAACTACTTTTTGTCGTAGCCACAATAATAGGATCACCTGGCAAAAATGATAGCCTACTTTTTCATTCAAAATTGTTTTATGTGTGATTATGACCACCACAGTACAGAATACTGTTGCGTTTGGCAACGCACGAATAACTTTGTGACGTAAGAATGTGATATCTTTGTAAATTAGATATCTGATTGCTGCAGCTAAGGGAGTTTTTATTCTAGTATTCAATGAGCTGTGCTGTGGAGTGATTTATGTACGGCACGGGTCTCTCTCACTGATGCTGCCATGTGCATGAATTTAACAAAGGAGTCTTGGTTCAACACAGTGATGTCGTACGTTATTTTATAGTCATTGTGATTTTCTATTGTGCAAACACAACTGCATTTCATATGTCTGACTGGAAATTTTCGGAAGGGGTTCGTTAGGTTGAATTGGGTTGCAAAATGGGTCGCCGCATGAAAAACTTGGTTGAAAACCACTGGTTTAGAGGTTCTACGCACTTTCACTCGAAAAATATTGGTGAGCCAATTGAATATTCGAAGTGTTTGCCGTTGTCATGCTTCAATGAATTTGTTTTGACTCAGAAAAATTTTAATTGTTTTGTTCGTTACAAAACAATACCAGCCCCTCTGTGTAAGGACAGGAGGTGATGCCCTGGTGGAGGTCCCATGTTCTGGTCTCCTACCTAGTATTGAAGTAGGCCTATGTTATTTGAGAAAGTGGACAAGAGGCGAATCATTACTTTTTACTTTAAAACATGCACAGTCGATGTAGGCGAGTGTATACAGCCACAACAGCACTGGTCAAAACAGCACAGTAAAGTAGTAACTCCGCAGGAAAGGTTGCTTTCCATTATTCAATTTTTTGCCAAGGTGTTGCGTCGTTTATATCATTTGCCAATGAAATAACAAACTTTCAAACTTTTTTACTATCTACCACTTACCTGTTTCACTACATTCTTTTTATTTTAGCACTGGGCATCTGCACTGACACTCAAATTTATTCGCCACATATTTCTTGTATTTTGGCTAACAAAGCTTTGCCATTTTTTGTAACGTTACCTACACCTTTCCTAATTACTTTTCTCCTCACACGACAAATAATTGAGTAAGAATTCTCCAAAGATTTAGAATTAAGAGGTGATAAATTTAGACATTTAAAAAACGAAAGCACTACTTTGAATTTCAAAACGCAAAACTGTAACTAATTTTTCATCCATCCAAACTTGCTCACTCTATCGAAAACAAGTTTTTAAAATGCTGCTCGTGATTCTGCTGTTGACGCAAAGAAAAAAAAAATATTTAGGCCTATTAGAGCAATAGACTTTTTGGTACAAATTAGTTTTACACTTTGAACCAGCAAGGTAATATCCCACCGCATGCTCTACTGCAGTGGCGTAGCGATGTTAATGTCGCCCGGGGCCGACCATAACAATGCTTCCTCTCTCCACTCCTCACATTTGTTTACAACAATAGAAAATGAGAGAAAATCATGCATCGTGCTTATTAGTAACAATAAGGAATAATAAAGCATCTTGAACATCACAATCAAATACTCAGATACTGAAAATGATCTTGTTTTCAATTCTCGATTATGGATCTTGCTTTCTCCACGTGTTAGCCACACTTCTCGTCATTACATTTCCTAGTTTTTTGCCTTTTTACATTTGCATGAATGTATGGCTAAATAAATAGTATAGCTGGCACATGCTAGACAGTGGTTCAGCGGGAAAGTTTAATTATTTGTCATTACTTGTGAATCAGTTGGCACCGTGGATTCGATGTGTTTGCCATGGCAACAACAAAGTGCACAGTGCTAATGAAGCCCTGAAGCAACTTGGGTTTGCTTTTTTGTCTTACTTAGGGCAAGGTGCTCGTAGTGTGTCAGTTTTTTTTACAACTGCGGCAGATCTTTTGCAGGTAACCATTGCCTTCGTATTGAAGTTTTTTCTTTCTCTGATAAAAAGAAAGTATTAGATGCTGTCGACAGGCATTGTTGGGA
>Ga0210059_1004734_pt1 | contig 21964 bp, 12 predicted proteins | sample Ectturendosymbi2_FD_188042 | JGI IMG/M metagenome (GOLD analysis project Ga0210059, IMG submission 188042) | Ecteinascidia turbinata endosymbiont from Florida, USA - Sample 2 (SPAdes) (version 2) | ecosystem: Host-associated > Tunicates > Ascidians > Unclassified | place: Key West, Florida...
AATAGACCATGCACGAACTAGACCAGTGATACTGAAAATGGGTGGAATCACCCTTTGTGAGCGATTTTGAGGGGCAAGGGGATAAAAAACAAAGGGTGATAAGGGGGCAAAACAACACAAAGGGGGCGAAAACACTTCACCACTGCCACTAATTAGTCATTGAGTTAACTTCAGCTGTGACCTTATTTCTCTCAATGTGAAAAAAACACTTGTCGATTCATAAAAGAGGTGATCTAAGACTGTACCTCACTAAAATGTCTCCCAATATTTCGAAGCTTTGTGAAGGCCACCAAGCATATTTGTCACACTGAACTAGGGACCATGGTATGTTGTGATTTCTTATAAATAAAATTCTTTAAAAATATTACCTTGTGTTTGCTGCATCAGGCTAGGGGATGATAATAATGTGTTGAGAGTGAAAAGGGGGTAACTGAACAAAAAAGTTTGAGAAACACTGAACCAGACCATGCATTCATGTTAAACTGAGAAATAATTATTGATGCCTTTAGGGAGGTTATTTGTATCTATCATAACATTTTGCAAAAAATTGATGTTACCCTTTTTCTGTAAAGACCTTTCTAGTTAAGACTCCTCTTCCCCCATTATAGAGTCATGTAACCTGATGTAGATAAAATGCTTTAATTTTCACGACTGTTACTGAAAAATTTTAAATTACTATTTCAAAGTAATGCATTTAAAAAGGCATTTTGCATGTAACTAATGCACCAATCACTTTGGAACATTCAAGTTAGTTAGTCGCCTATCCGGCCTTTGAACTTTTTTTCTACTCTTATCTCAACACATTAAGATATACACAGTACTAAAGTAGCAAGGGGAAGCAAGAGTACACAAACATCAACTCATATACTGAACATTCATTTACATAAAACAGATGGTGGGCAAGCAATGCATGAAGAGTTGAGGGATATATAAATAGACGAGCAAGTCATGCACATAGTCTGTGATTGTGTCCGTGACATGGACCACGAGTCCACAATAAAATATTATTGTTATTATAGGTGAGAGATGTACAGTTACAAGTGACAATGCAGGTTGTGAATCAGAATGCCATGCAGCCACCATGACGTTGCAGAACAGAGACATGTAGACATAGAAGTAAAAAAAAATTTTTATCAACATAAATCATGAAGTATTAGTAACATAGTTACCCATGGACCATTATGGAGTGCTACAGTGCTGCATGTATGTCCTGCAGGGCACGTAGCACACCTGAATACTCATTTCACACATTCTAGTTATTTGGCCTCCGAGAACCTCAATGAGCGAATGACCATTTTTGAAATGCAACACTACAGAAATAACACAAATGTTGGAATTTCATCATTTAAGTTTGCCGGAGCCTTGCAAGATATTTAAATAAATCAAGACACAAGAATTTTGTCAAACTGAGGTTAGGAAGATTTACGCACAGTTTTGATGAATTACCACCACAGACCAAAAATGAGTCTTGATTATCATTGGTTACGTCAAAAGCCCAAAGATCTGCAAATAATAGGGGTATTTTTAGCTCAGGCAACTTTACCATCAAAGATAAGTTGACCTACTGGTTCAGCCAAGCAACCTTTGTTTGTTATAATTTTTCTAGTCTGGTGCCTGTTAGAGCATAGTCAATTTAAAGTACAGTAATGGTGCTCTTGCATACGACCCCTTTTGATTTATGCTATCTCAGCGGTTCTTAACTGGGGGCCACGCCAGGGGGGTGCAAGCTCTTTAGCATTCTCTACAACATAAACATTAGAATTTAATCAGTAAATTTACCAACAATACATCTGTTTTTTACAACTTATTTATAGCCAGGGGGACTTGAAACAAAGGACATGTACTCAAGGGAGGTGTGTTAAAGAAAAAGTTAAGAACCACTCCATAGCTTAGGTCTTCAGGATGTATTCAGCAGTAGCCTAAGCCTAAGGCACAATCAGTGTCACATGGCGTGACGTTGCCAGAACCAAAGAAAATAGGCCAGTCTACTCTCATAAACAAACAATAAGTAGTGCAATTGCGTGCCAAGGCATCAAGATCCTAAGACTGGACGAGTATTGCTTTCATACCTGCAGTACATCTTGGTTTCTACAAGAAAAAATTAAAAGCCGGTTTTATTGGTAAAACACAACCGCAAGCACCTTCTATTGCATACAAAAAATTAAAAAACCCTCTACCTCATCTCAGATTCTGCTATTTGAGCCCAACATCGATCATCTCGAGACTTGTTTCACAGTGCGCTGGTCGCCAGCTTGACTACACCAACTAACGCAAAAGACAGTATGATTTGTGGGACATTTTTGGGCCAGCACGGACGCGAGCGGCAAAGAACACGAGCTGAAGTCTTGCACGTAAGTGGATTACTATTGTGATGTAATACACCTCACGAACAACAAAAAGCTTGAAGTGAAAAGCTCACGGCTCTATTCAAGTGTCACAAAACTAAGAAACGTACCCATCCACTGGCCTTGAACAGCTCTCTTTCGAACACTTGTCATAATAAAACGAACTTGTACAACAGTTTGGCTTCGTCTTGACGGCTTCGCCAGTCTAGCAGTCGCTTGTTTTCATGCATGCTAGCGGTGCGATGAAAAATCGCGCACGCCAAGCCAGCCTATTGAACATGTAGCCATTCGCTGGAGCTACTTTCACCTGTCGCACTAACCTAGCGTAACAAAAAGCCAGCTGCAGCTGGTCACTGCATATTTTATTTAAGAGATGAAAAATTTAAAAAAAAGCTCATCGGATTGACTCAAAGCAGCAGAAACGTTCGTAAACGTCAAGTATTTCTTGGTAGAAGCATAGCCAAAGTGCGATATCAATTGTGCAGCAAACAAGCTGCGAGCCTCTTTTTCCCGATGTTCAAATGCAGTTAAAAATGTACTTTTTCGTTCCTTTTGTACGCCCATGTATGCATCACAATTATGGTGTAATTTCAGGAAGTCATGCATGCAGGGATTGCGTGTGGCCTATAATTTTGAATGCAGAGTTCTATAGGCTACAATACGCCCTGGAGAGCGAGTGTTAGCACCACCAGGTTCAATGTAACATTCCTACCTTTTAGGCTCTGTTACGTAAAACACGTAGGCCTCGAAAGATGCAGAAAATCTAACAGTACGTGGTTACGTGCTTTGATGCAGTCGGATAGTTTGTGTTCGCCCCTATTCTTTGAACACTAATCGCATTTTACTCTGTGAATGAGTGACCGAACTTTGCAGTGTCTGTTTGATTGATGGCGTGTCATGTCACAATGTATTGGCATTTTACCTAGACTCGACCAGTTTAGGATTTCGCGCTCTACTCCGCAGTAGTGTTGTAACAAGTGTTACGTGTTAGCTAACATTACAATGTGTCTGTAACCCTGTGGTTCTGTCTTCAACGCAGTTGCAAAAAGTGTGTAACCCTGTGACTCCGCAGGCTCCAATACCTTGTAAAATTATGTTTTGTCTGTTTTTATCGACCTGCGTTGTGCAGTGTGTGTGTTTATACTAAGGACTTCGTGTCTGGTCACATACAAATAAATTAAATTCAGAGTTTATTCAGGACTGAATATACAATACACACCTCCCTATGAACAGACAAAGTACATTGTCAAAACTTATCTAACCCTGGTTACCCTTGGTTCTCGCTAAACAATGAATGGAGTTACAAAAATGTGTAACTGGCGTTCGCTTTTCAGATCGTTGTGAGCTTATAGGGAAAAAAAGTTTTTCTGTTTGCAAGCTACAGTCGTCATGGTTTCGTTCGCTAAGTATGAAAAATAAAACTCGCGCATTGACCCGGCAAATAAATATATTTATACTGCAGCTTTAACCCTTAAAAAACTTTTAAACCATTGCAAGCAGCAGTAACAACTTTTGTAAGAGGTTCGTTTCATTTCTTCCATCAGCATCGATAATTTGGGCCGTGATAGACCAGAGCAAATGGAAAACTGATTGATTTTAAGCACCCATTTTCAGAGGTGAACTTAATTTTGGTTACTTTCTTTTCCGTGCAAATCTACCTCCACAAAAGTTAACTTATACCTATGAAAAGTACAAAACCTGTGCCACCCCATGTCTTCTATAATAAGCAAAGCTTTTCCTGCAGCTGAGCGGCATCAGCGCACTTTGCACAACTTTTTTCAACCCAGATGTGCCCAAAAACACCTGGTGCCGAGATTCGTAGACTCGACGGTCACTGATTGATATCTACATCGTTTCATATCACCTGTTCCAATTAGTTTTGGACGTTCTTGTCAAAAAGGGTGCAAAATTGTTGACCGACAACCACTTACTGTATTTCTGGGAAGAACCAGCATGCTTTACACCAGGCATGTGCAACTTTTTTCACTGGCGGGCCACTTTCGAATTTTGGAAAGTTATCGCGGGCCGCATCAATTAATATTATTGGATGAAACTTGAAACTTTATTCATTCCCTTAAGAAATTAGTTTAAGTGGTCACTCAACAGATATGGAGTACACGGTGCATTTTTCTCTGTTTCAAACTACCAACCACATGCTGGCGACAGGCTTATTGAAAAACTGTGAATTAGATGAGACACATGATAGGGTTACCACAGGCCTGCGCAACATACGGCCCTCGGGCCACATGAGGCCCGCGAAAGCTTTTCTTGCGGCCCGCGAGAGCTTTCTCAATTGCAGAAAATGTTGCGAAAGCTCGACCTCGAATAAGTAATTGTCGTTACAGAATTTCTTCCATACTACAACGAAATCTTTACATCGAAATGAAAGAGACTTCTGCCGCCCGCGGGAAATTTATGGTGATAATTTGGCCCTTCGAGCTTTCTGAGTTGTGCAGGCCTGACGTAGAGTAAATGCAGTAATCTGGAAACTGAACCAAACATTATGAAAAAATTCAAACAAAATTATCAAATCCAATTCTGGTTAATCAGAAATTATAAAATCCAAATCCATCAAAAAACTACAAATCTGCAGGATATAAATCCAAATCCATGTTCATCTCTGGTATGCAGGCATGAATGCAAACAAAAAAAACAACTATCATAATATGTAACAAACCTGCTTTTCAGGTTCAATTTCAATGACATGTTGATTTTCCTCAGATACCATGAGGCAGGCAGTGAAGGACGAGCGAATCATATTTATAAACATTAAATTTGACAGAACATCCAATTTTTTTTGATCATCGCCTGTTGTGTTGGTAGAACCAGCCAAACCATATCTGAAATAAAATACTACAATAATAAGTGAATATTAAAACATAGGCTTTCACCACCCATAGGTGCTTAAATAAGTTTCCTTGTGTTGCCTCACATCTATTCAACTACACAACGTAAAGAACATTTTTCACTTGACAATAAAGATATATCAAACAAACTTTTCAAGTCAGTGGTTCTCGACCACTGTTCCAACAGCCGCATGCGGCTCCCAAGTACCCCTTGTGCAGCCCTCAACAATCTTTCAATAAAATCTCTAAAATTTTGTTGAAACCGACTTTTTCTGCTATAGAATAAAACGTGCCTATTGACATGTGTAAAAATGTTTTTATTGTGGCTCCCTAACAAAGTCTTTAGCGTGGATTTGGCTCCCTTCAGTGAAAAAGTTGAGAACCACTGGTTTAAATATATTTAAAGCAGTGATTCTCAACACGAGCAATTAGTTCATTGTGTCATATTAGTTGATCTTCGTTCTCATTTGATATTAAGGGAAGTCATTTTGAGAATGAGCTTTAATGGCTGATATGATCAATGCATGACATCTACAGAGTTCACATTTTACATAATAAATTTTATATGACATAGGGTACATAACAACTTTGTAAATTACATAGGGCAGGGGTTCCTAACTGGAGGTAAATTCACACCCTGGGGGTAAATTTAATGATGCCGAAGTTTTCTACAGCTCTAGTGAGTAAACAAAAAACAGGGGGTAAATTTTATGTTAGGAAGCTGGCAAAGGGTAAACGAGAGAAAGAAGGTTGAGAACCCCTGACTTAGGGCATTCTTAAATAAAGTTGAGAAACACTACTTTAGAGACCTAGAAGCTTCAAATTGAAAAATTAATGAATTATTGTATAAGGTAAAGCTTTAGTATGTCTGGTATAACAATGTACTAGCATTCAAACCAAGTGCAGTTTTACTAGGCTTTCCCTAGTTGCAGCATGATAACCCCTTTCACTAACAATCTGCTTCTTAGCAATATACCTGGGATAGCAAGGCGAAATAAGAGTTTGAATCAAATTTCCTGATTTCCACATCTATGCCAAATTCTCTGGACAAACTCTGCTAGTTTGAACTTACACTGCACTTGATGAATTAACAACTATGGAGCCATTTCAGTTTAAAATTTCCATCACCATTCTTTCCACAGTGCTATACGGGTTTTTTGTTGATTTCTCCAATTTCCTCTCGAAATATGATCAAGAACTGCCTGTGGAAGGTTTAACTGCATGCTATGAAAGAGCAGAGGTTATTACTTCCCAAGACAACCCTGTTTATACAAGTATGTTTTTCAAATGCACTTATATTAAAGACGGGCTTTGCTATATGGTAAAACTTCCAAACTATAGGTTAAAAACTCAGTTTCAGTAAAACCATTCACTAAAAACATTTCCAAGCCTTGTTAAGAGAAAATTCGGACTGTACCTTGCATCTTAATTCCTTTGAACTGAATACTTATACTGCTGACAAGGTTAAATGGGAGACAAGTTTTTACAAAGATCAGTTCAGAATAATTAAAACAGCTTCTTTGAATTATAGGTATTTCAAAGTCACACTATTATTGCCAAACCTTAAGCTATACAACATGCGTGAAAGTTATTTTGCCACGAAACTTTGTGTTACCATCATTGAAAAACTGTGATTTTGAAACTCAAGCAAATTTAGATGGCAAACTTAAAGGAATTACAGGAGTTTATGCAGCACTCTTACTTCTGCTTGAGGTCAACGTGCAAATGTTCAATATTTTCTGGTATCTTAAAAAATGTTCCAAAAACTTTGTTACCATTATGTAATACAGTGTCTCCAAACATTTTTGTGTGAGGGCTGCATAAGCTCTTCCACAACAGCTGCTGGGCTGAACATGAATTCCTAATCCAAAAATAAAGATGTCAAAACATGAATGTTGTTTGATGATAAAAGTACATTCATTCAAAAGAACAGTGAAATTATACCTTGATTTTACCATAGTGGGAAAATCAGGCTTCAGATGGGATGTACCTAATATTAACAAAGACCTCAGATTGCAGCAACATATCATCTAAGGTTAGGCCAGCCTGTAGCACAGAGCCATCTAGCACAGTGCTCTTCAACAGGGGTTCCGAAAAACATGTAGCGGGGTTCCACGAGTTTTAAGGGTTCTGTGAAGGTTCCTTGTTTTTAGAGGAAATGATTTTTTGCTTCAGTACGTTGATGCGTCATTATGAAATTTTCTAGATCACCGTGCCGCATTCAGACTCCATGTAGGCCAGTTAGTTGTAAAGGAGGTTGAGTGCAGATAGCAGAACAAGAAATATGGATAGTTGTTGCATCACTTGTTGTTCATTGTTGTGCAATTAATAAAAACGTTATTGTTGCATCGCAGTTACTCGATGTTGCCGGTGTAAAGTTCACAGTGGACTGAGTAGAAAGAAAACTCAGTCTGATTCTGGTAGAGAGTAGACTGAGTCACAGACTAGAACTGCTGTTCAGCCTTCGTGGGAATAATATAAAAACGGTGCGAAACCCAACTTTTTACTATTTAGTCAAGCCAGGTAAAGCAAAATAGCATATTTTCTTATGTGAAGCAAAATAATAACAGCGAAGGTGTGGATGGTAATGAGCAATGTAGTTCAAATGTAAGAGGCACCTAATCCAAAGCGGACCAAATTTAATTCAATTGCCAAAGTTAGAAAATGGGATAACACACATATGAGACACGGGTTCTTTTTGCCAGATGACCAACTTCTGAATGTAGCTGTAGCAGCTACATTCCAAAAACGCAAGAACAACCAAGTCATTACATTTCTTGCTTTTTAGCTTTTGTACTAACTGTTTTATTTGCTGAAGTGTCTAATAATGAAATACCTGATTTTCTTAGAAGTAATTTGTGTTTTTTAAATTTTTGTTAATTGGGGTTCCATGACAAATGTGAAAGTATATCAGGCGTTCCACGATGACAAAATGGTTGAAGAGCACTGACCTAGCATTCATGTGGCCATCTTACATAATGTCATGGTTTCAGGATATGTTAAATTCTAACAAATAACATTTTCACTATTATTATAGTGTGTTTGTGGGCTGGAAGAAATGGTTTCACAGGCCAGGTTTGATCCATTGGCCATAACTCATAGACAACTGATGTAATTCATCAACTGATCAAATTTTAATAGCATGTCTAAAAGAAACTCGAAACTTCATGTTTCATGTGTTGATGTTTCCACATATACCCTGAGTATTCACTTCAACAGAAAAAGTTTTCACTTCAACAGAAAAAGTGTTTTGCGTAACTGGGACTCTGTTGCTCTTGAAGGGGGCCATGAGCAGACTTTAAATGTAAATTTGTTAAGACAAATATACGTTTTATATTGGTGGAGCAGGTGCCCATAGTGTTGAGTGCCTCTGGAATGGGCCCATGACCCATGAAAGGTTGAGAAACACTGTGTTAGGGTATGGTCAAACATTGTTCAACAAAACTATACAGCATGCATCTGTGAAAGAATTGAATAACACACTTGATGCACTACAGCTTTGGAATAGCACAAGATATTCAAAGAGGATGCCTGTTCATGTAAAGCCGAGGTATCTGGATTACTGCTAATGTCAAAAGACATAGCTGAGAAAGTAGGCTTTAGGAAGCATTTGCATAAAGTCCAGAAAGCCCATAAAACCAAGTCTGTATTCTTGAAAACTTGTAAAATTACTCTACATATGCTTCTAATATCCTAAATGTACCTTTCCTCAACCTATTTCTTTTAAATAAACTTGTTCTACTTTACACCAAGCCTGTTTAATTTTATACTGCTTAAGAATTTTACATCAAATGATGAATATTTTTGGGAACATCCTATACATTACAGAATTACAAATATTGCAGGGCAAATAAAAAAATTCAAAATATAGAGACATAAGTATTATTTGCTTCCAACAGCTGAATACAGCCAAGCAGTTTGATGGTGCTGGCAACATTTTACTAATGTATACAAAAAGAATTTGTCAATGATATAAGCAAACATTTGAGTAGCAACTCCTGTGCACATAAATAACTTACAAATTCATTAGCCCAGCTCTTCGAACATTAGTTGCAATACTCTTAATAGCAGTGCATATGGCATTGAGCAGTTGGGTTAGCTCACCAGTAGCACCTGACCCACACTGTCTTCCTCTTTCTGTGATGAATCTTGTTAAAGTGCACAAATCACCATCACTACCAAGAGCGTCAGAACTCATTTTGAACTAAAAGTCACAATCAGCAATTACATACGAACAATAACTGAAAAGCAACGTCGCAAGCTCTAGTCAAAATTTGTTTCATACTGCCAACTACCACAAATCTTAGTGGAATCCATGTTTCAAAAAATTTTAGATTTAATGCAATTATTTGGAACAAATCTGTATGCAAAAAATGTTCATCCTTAAATAAAATCAATACATGCTCATTCAATCAAACACCACTAGCAATCTCCAGTTGCTACGCTATTTCTTACAGTGGCAGTAAAAATTTGCTCAACGTATGCTAAATACTTAGATCTTTGAATGGTTAGCCATTCACTTTGGGCCAGAGAGTCTTTATAAAATCTTTCAAAACAAAAAATTGCATTAGTTTTGACACATTATGTTTGAACAGTAAAACTGCTGACTGCATGTGTTAAACAGATTTCCCGTAAACAGCAAAGATGCAGTGCAAACAATGTGAACAACATGCATGGCAAGTTGGTTTGAGGACAATTTTTCTCTAAGCCTATACACAGTAATGATAAATAATGATGTAAGTTCTTAATGTTCATGAACAAATTACACAGAGGCTAAGAAAAAAGAGGTCACCCCCTTAACTTCATGCAAATACACCATTACTGCTAAAAAAACACAATGGCCTAGTTTATTACAAGGAAATATATTTAATACAGCAGTTTTAGCACATATTTATAAAGCAAAATACTATTTTTCTTCATTTTTTTTATTTAATGACAATCTGATGTTGAGTTAACAAAATATTTAAGCTCACGTGATTTGTTCTTGAAATGATTAAAAAATATACTGGATTTTAGTGTGAAAAACGTGACATACAAAAATCAGAAACAAAGTATTACTGATTCAAAATTTGCATTACTTGACATTTTTATACCACTCTAGGCTTAAAAATCAATGTTTCCCACTACATTTCCTTAATTTCAATATTACCAGGGCTTTTTTAAGGCGTTTTAGGGACCCGATTCGGGTCCCTAGATGTTCAAATCGGGTCCCTAGAATCAGAGAAAATGATCATCGGGTCCCTAAAATCAGAGAAATTGGGTCCTTACAGATCCATACCGGGTTCCTAACATTAAAAAACCCTGATATTACTGAAACTTTATCAACCCTGTTTTTCTAAGGAATCAGCATAAACCAGTAAATTAGTCAATAGTAAGGAAGTAACATGATTCTGAATGCTTTACTAATAGTTTGATGATTTTTCACTAAACTATGATCTGTTTCTCAGTTAGAACATTGGATACTGGGTGGTTTTCCTGTGGCAATATCCATGGTTACTGCATAGCTTTGGGAGGAAATTCAAGTCCCAGAAGTTAGAAACTACTAGGCCTTTTCCAGCTTTAGGCTAAAATGGTAAACCTGGCAAATGTTTTGCTGCCTTTACACCATTAAATTGCCAACATATCAAATCATTTCCAAATCATTTTAGGCTACATACCACTGCCACAGGCCTGGGCCTTTCCGAGACACTTTTTTCGCAAAAGTTTCACTTCATTGGAAGCATTTTTTGAGACAATAAAAGCAGCTAACACAAAGCATTAAGCAATTAAACCTCATCAACATGCTTAAATGTACTTACGTAAATGGTTGCAATAGCATTTGGCAGCATATTGAAGCACATCCATCACACAAAAATGCAGTCTCGGTCCCATCTAGGTGGACCAACTCGCTCAAAACAGCCAAGCTTTCAAACAGCCTCTAAACCAGAGAGTTGGGATTTTCACTCCAAGACCTAACATCATTTAAATTCAGTCTAGGACCACATTTTTAGACCTTTCCTAGGCAAAGAACATTACCATTGTCCCCAAAAACGATTTTCATAGAAAAGGAAATTTACATCTGCCAATTACAGTGGACAGCATACCTCTGAACGTAGGTTTACATTGGCCAGTACTGAAAGCGCTAAAGTGCCTTAGCACCACATACTGCCAAAATTCTGCCAAGTGGTGCAATAGGATTTGGAAAATTACTAACCATAGCTTTGAGACTATTTTTTATTAAAACTTGCCTTTCTATGGGATTGGTCACATATAAATCATTATATGTGTGTAACTGACATAAATTTTCTCCATTATATATGATCTGAAAAACTGAAGAACACAATAAATAAAACATGCTTGAATGCTGCATGAAACCAAGACAGTTGCACAGCTTACAGCTCCCTATTTTTTATTTTGCCATGCCAGCCTGAGAATGCTACATTTTTTATTTTGCCATGCCAGCCTGAGAATGCTACATGCCAGAGAATGCCTACATTACAGTAATATATCCTAAATTCTAAGACACTATCAAGAGAACAAGCGTGTCTATTATCATTCATCATCAATTGCTCTTCAGGTCAAAACTCCTAATGTAAAACGTAATATCCCACCCAGCACACAGATTTGCACAAAGTCATTTTCCTTGCCTACCATGATGAAAAAAAATTGTGAGCAGCTGTTAAGAATTGGCTACATTGGCAATAGTAATTCCAGATACATCACCAGGGATACCACTCTGAAGCAACCTTGGCTTTGAAACAAATTACAAAACTTGAATCACAAGTTTTCAATAAATACAAAATGGCCGAATGTAGGTGCTTTTATTCATTAGATCGAATGTCAAATATGGAACTGTAAGTTTTGCTGCTTACACTTCAGTTTAATTCAATTACCTTTCAGAAAACTTCGACCAAGTTGCATTATGTAATCTGGGTATCCAATCCTTTGGGGAAATAAAAGCTGTGTAGCAACTTTTGCAATATATTGAATTTTTCTGTTTGATTTAAGCATAGAAGTCAAAACGCATTTCATCTAATATAATTAGATACAGTAACATCCATAACTCTTAGTGTTTCTTCACAAACAAAAAGATCTTAACATTTTGGCTGCTAGTCTACGAATATATTGTACTTGGAAATTGGGGAAAAACCAGGGATATTTCTCAGATTTTAGCCTAGTTTCCAATAAAAACTTGAGTGAAATACTACCATCTATCGGTCTGGGCCTAGGGTCAGATGAAGTGGGCCAAAAAGACCTAAAACAACTCCACTTATGACGCCACTCACAAAAAAACTGAAACCCAAAACTAAAATTTTTTTTCATTGCAGATGTGAAGACTTGCCAAATCTTTTGAGGGTTTGAACAGCTCTCCAGCGCAGAGATATTCCCCCTCCAGAAGCCAAGATGTTAATACAGTCTATGCCTTTTTAGGGCTTAATATACTTTGCTTGAATCCAAACCCTATACATCTTCACTTTCTTTGCACGATTTACCTGTAATCGTCTATCAACTAAGTTTTGTTTCTCAATCAGTCCTGCTTTGGTAAATAATTGCCTTAGTTCTTCTTGAGTAAAGAAATATACCAAAGTGCCATCACCTCTAGAGTAAAAATTTTCAGAAAGACAGCGACCACTTTTGAAACGAAGCTGAGCCATGTCATAACGACCATAGTCACGAAACAGTAAAAGTCCACCAGGTTTTAGCAATTTTGCAATTTGACAAATAGCATCTTGCATTTTATCAAAATGCACAGCAGACAAAACAAATATCATCACAACTATGTCCAGAGATTCTTCAGGCATTGGGTATGGGTCAGTAGAAGTAATGTCATGCACAAAAACATGGCAGCGATCTTCGTTGAAATCAGAATGAGATTTCACAATGTCAACTGCAGAAGCAGAGTAATCACAACCATATACAAACAAGCCCTTAGAAGTGTTTACTTGTAAGACTGGAAAAATAGTATTTCCAGCTCCACATCCAATTTCTAAAATTTTTACTTTGCTGGAACTCCCAGGATAATCACACAAAGAACAACAATTTAATGTTTCAGAAATGTTTAAAGACACGTCACTTGCATTAGAAGCACCATCTTCTTTGGAGCAACATTCATTCAGCTTGGTTTCAACATATGCTGAAGAGACACAGCTTGAAGTACCACACAGCAATTCTGGAAACTCAGTAAATAGCCAATTTCTATCTTTGAAAAACTTATTGTCATGTTTATCATAGAAGTTGTTCCAGTAGGTTGAAGCATTGCATAGAAGTTCTTGCTGCTCTTCAGCTGAAATATAAACCTTGGCATGACTTTCCACTACTTTTTTTGCTTGTTCTTCCTGTTCAGGAGTCCATTCTACATTATCCCATGCATTGTGTTGAAAGACATTTTCTTCATTTGTTAAAAATCGGTTGCCAAATATTGGTCTTTTTGGATCATTTTCTGTATCCATAAAGCAGTTGCCTTTCTTTCACTTGAGCTCTAGAAACAATCAAGGCATTAGGCTACAACCTAACAAAAATAAAAAATGTGAATTCATGATGTCTGAACTACTTCATAAAATACACTGGCCAGTGGCCAAATGACCATGAACATAGTTGCAAAACATGTTCTTTGCACATTGTCTAGTGGTGCACAAGACATCTCATGTATCTGTGCCATCAGTTGCCTACCAGGGCATGAGATGTCTCGTGCTTACAACTTTTCCAGTTTTGTGACAATCGCAAGCTGAACTTCACACTTGTAACCAGGGTTGCAGAGTCAGAGATTTTTGGGTGGAGTCGGATTTTTTTGTCCAACTCCGACTCCAGATGTCCAATGGGATTATTTTTTACATCACACTGTTGAAATGGTACATTTTCTTTTGAAACTTTAGTTGAAACAGACTTCTTGCTGTGCACCACAATTCAAGGATTTTAACAGCCAAATTTTACTCCCTTTATGTTACGGGGTTGGAGTCAGAAATTTTTCAGGAGTGGGAAATTTTAGAAAGGTCGGAGTAAAGAGTCAGATATTTTACATCCAACTCCACAACCATGCTTGTAACTAAACAACTGCACGGCAAATTTTTGAAATTTTCACAACAGACCAAATTTTTGGATATTTTGTGCCAAAAGAAGCCAGTAGGAAATGATTGGTGTGTTGACTAAACTGCCAATGGCACTGAATGTATTAACATGTTCAGTGCTGGTGTATGATATACGTATGTCAAAATATCACATTGAGCTGTATTTTCATGCCACTTTACAACTCCATAACTCGCCAGGCGATTGTGCTAAAGAGCTATTCAAACCCTCAAAAGACTCAGCAAGTCCTCTAGTTTGCAATGAAAAAAATGTAAGTTTTGGGTTTTGTTTTTTTGTGGGTGACATCATAAGTGGGATAGGTTTTTGGCCATTTTGGCTCAGGTTACCTGGCAATTGGGCCCCAACAGCTAAGAGGAAAATTTTTGAATCAAGTTTTCATTGCAAACTAGGCTATAATCTAAGACTTTTAAGCTTTTAATTGGCATTCTAATGTTTCTGGTTCAAAAGTTATGGTCAAAAAACAACAAAAATTACTAATTGATTAATTAATTAGGGGATTAGTCAATTACTTTGCTGTTTTTACGATTTTATTATAATAAATATATGCTGGTAAATGTCTTTTTTCTGGTCGTCCTTATTTTTTAGTCCAAATCGATGGTAGCCCGTACTATATAACTAAGTCTAAGCTGCATCTTGCAAATTGATTTCTCCATGTACTGTGGTATTCTGAATCTTGAAGCAAGCAACTATCATTTGTCACTATCAATAAGTTCAAAAAGAAATTTTGAAATTTGTATCTTTACGAACATTAAGGCAGTATTTTTCAACCTTTTTGCTGTACGCGGAACCTACTGCAAATGTTCACATTGCCCATGGAACCCCATGCAATGATCCAAGTGTTTTATTGCTATAATTACATGGAACTGTGTTAGTAAATTTCGTCCCAGGCAAATTCGGTCTGTTTCTGCAGAACCCTTGGTAGCCACTCATGAAACCCTGGGGTTCCGCAGACCCCCAGATGAAAATCACTACATTAAGGTCATTGAAGTTTGCAGTAAAATACTGGTACTAATGAAATTTTTGACGATTTTAAACACCTTTTGACCTCCACTGAATCCCTGATACTGGCTCACGGAACCCCTGCGGTTAGATCGAACCCAGTTCAAAAACCACTGTTCTCGTATAAATCCTATAGGCCTACATCATCTTGGTGAATTACTAGACAGTATATCAGACAAAAGTATTGTTTCTTAGTTGGACAAATTGAAGTTGCATTTTCAAATTGCGAAAGATAAAGAAAACAAGAAGCTTTTTCACTTTATTCATTAAAGTGCATGCTTGACATAGTATGCACCAGTGCAGGGCCGCAACCAGCAACAAATTTCAGGGGGGGGGCAGAAGCCACTTTTGGCAACGATTATGATGTATCGATGTGTAGTCAACCATGGTGCGACCTTTTTGCAATAATCAGCTTACCATCAGTGGTGGGTTGTGATGCGACCTTTTTGCTATGATCAGCTTACCAACAGGGTAGATTGTGATGTGACCTTTTTGCTATGATCAGCTTACCAACAGTGGTGAACCTTTTTCAAAGTGGGGGCAGAAGTGCATGTCAAAAAAACTGTGGAAAATTTCATTAAGCTATTTGCTTTAACAATGGACCCAATACTGATTGCGTTGCTTAAACATATTTAATTAGAAATGTAGAAGTGGGGGGCCTGGTCCCCTGCGGCCCCTCAGCTCCTGATTACCAATTATAAGAAAGGAAATGATGATAAATTTAGAAAAGAGTAAGCTCCTTCATGATTATTACTAATCCCACATACTATTACACTAAAAGCTTGAAAGCTTTTTGTTAATATTTTAGTAGTTCTTTTGAAGTTTTCAGATGTAAAACCAATAAATCACTCAATCTCAGACATCAGTTAATGAAAAAAAAAAAACAAATAAGGTGTCACCTTATGCAAATAGCACAGAGAACAACATTCAGACAGACCAAAAAATTGTACATGGTTGAAGGTAGCTGCTGGATGTGCTTGCTAGAAAATCAGCCAACCGCTACATTGAAAATTTTACAGCTAACAGTGAGAAAATCCTGCTAGATTTAGCAGCAAATCAGGTAAAATAGCAACACTGTGAAGCAGTAACCTCGATTGGTAGCCTATGGCAGTGCTTAATATTTTTTTCGGTTTCATTCACCTCTGCCATCGATTGCTGCAGCCCCATTCGTGCTATTGTGAATGTATGGCTGATGGAGCAATACTCATAGTACATTGAGTGTTCATGGTTAGACCACAGTATTTGCTCTACTCTATCTGCAACATGCTTTTCTCTATGCAGCAAATTGGCTACGATTTTCAAATATGGTTTGATTACAGACTCAGCTTTGCAAAATGCTTTTCTTTCGTTTCATCAGCACATGTGCTATTTGAAAAGAGGAAAGGAGAAGAGGCTTTTTACTAGCAGATTCATTTGCGACTGTACAAAGGAAGGAATTTTACTGTTTGACACAAACGTTCGTGCTGCTGCTTCAAAAATTGCGAGGACTTGTTCCGATGTTGTGCTTTTGTAAATTACACCATAGTTTTGAATGAGCAAAAAACTGGTAGCTATATTTAAAATAGCAAAACTTGCATCCATGGAGCAGACAGCTTATGGCTTAATTTTTCACTTCTGGGATGACAAATCCATGCTGCATAATCATCATCCCACTTCCGTTTTTTAATTTTAGAATCTTACTTAGTCTCAACGCTACAGTTCCTTTTTAAAACCTGGTTCTCAAAACTGCAGAACTGATGAAGCTGGCATGTCCTGATCAATTTCATCTACAGATTGACATTTATTTTTATCAAAACATAATGTTTTTGCAGGTATTTCGTGGACAATCTGCAGTTACTTCAGATATATATGTATATTAGATGTTGGAAGCAATACCAAACTGTCAACAACCAAATATCACACATAGGCTATTCTTGTAGTTTGGTTGGTTAGGCTGCACTTCGACTGATAAAGCTACTCTGAGTGCTCAGGTGCCTTAAACTTTCAAAGTACTGCGATTCTGTTAGAGAACTTAAGCACAGAAGTTCGCTACAGGACGCTCATGCAGGGAACACACCGGATATTCCACTACTCATTGAATAAAACATGGCATCTTTCAGTAAAATCTATCCCCATAGACGCAGTTAAGCACTAAGGTACGGTTTTTCTAAAGCAGAGGTTCCCAACCTGGGGTACATGTATCTCTGGGAGTACATTTGCCTGTCCGAAGGGGTATGTTTGAGGTTAGCAATAAAAGTGAAATACATATTTGCATATTTATATTTTAAAATATTTATACATATATCAGTGGATATTATTCTCAAAAGCTGATATATGCCTATTGTTAAATATATCTATGATTAATCATGCTAAAATACTTTGTCATAAGAAATTTGAGGGGTGCACGTTCATCTGTCGAAATGCTGAAGGGGTACATGCTAGTCTGTCAGAATGCTGAAAGAGAACATGGTCAGAGAAAGGTTGGGAACCCCTATTCTAAAGTGATAAGTTGCTGACTGCTGAAGACGCGAAGTTAGAACGCTTGAAGTTCACCATTTCATTCACGATTGATGATATGTTTTGGTTAAAAAACAAGACAAATGCATGTTATTTGAGGATACAAAAAATTAGGAAGGTAAATTTCATTTATCCTTCATTCACCCCTCTTATTTCATTCATACTTGCAAAATTTTCATTCACCCAGGGGTGAACCATTCACCCGGTTGAGAAGCACTGCTCTATGGATTCCTGCACTGTGAGATCACATTTACAACCACAACATCACTTTCATGAAACAGATGGTTTCATTTCACAACTAGCGGCTCAAAGTTTGTCTCCGGTTCTGTGTTGGGAGTTTTCGGAAGCATCAAGCATGGTACATTGACTGGTTAAAAGTTTTATCCTATATGACGCAACACAAACGAATGCAAAAAAAGTTGTCTTGAGAAGTTCACGTAGAGCAGGGGTTCACATCCAAGGGTAAATTTTACCTATAATGGGGGTAAATTTTATGTTATGAAGCTGGCAAGGGGTAAATGGGAAAAAGGTTGAGAACCCCTGAAGTAAAGGTAATGCAGTCTCAAGAACAAAACTGTCGCCAGAAAGTTTAATAGGGAGGCTTTGCGTTTCTGCGGGGAGGCTTGACACTCTAAAAATTGACAAAAGCTTAACTGATTTAATATTGTGTCATGTTTAGATTTGAGGAGCTTGGAGCTTTGTTTAGGGAGATAAGTGTGTTTGCAAAAATTTCAGGGGGGGGAGCAATTGCCCTGTTTGCCCATTAAAAAAAACTAGGAAAAAATCCACATCTTTAGTGTTCTTGATGTCATGATTGGCTTTCCAGCATTTGTTGTTGGAAAGTTATGGCCTAAAAACACAAATTATAGAAGTAATCCCCTACAGCAAGGGTGGGCAATTAATGTGGCTCAGGGCCACTTTGCAAAGGCTGTGTTTAACAGAAGGCTGTACCTTCTGATGCAGTGTTTCTCAACCGTTTTCGGTTCATGTCCCCTTTCATACAACCTGCGACACCCTTCCTGCTCTTTTCAATACATACAATATTACCACCATTATGATCACCACAAAATGCATTTACAGCAAAATGCAACAAACTAACACAACATTATTGCCTTAAAAATGCATTTCATAACATTTAATTTCAAATGGCAATTGAATTTTAAACATTTTCAATGCGATGGTTGACTTTACAACTGTATGGCCAACTTTGAAATTTGTGGTTGAGTGTTTGACCATGCTAATCTCATATGTTTTTCAAGTTTCCTCCGATTTTGTGTCTTCATTTTGATGTTGATGTTACTAGGGTTGAAAAACTACAGCTAGCAGAGATGTGTTGTGGCAAACGGAAGCAATATTCGAAAAGCCATTTCAGACAGTCGTGGGTATGATTCACGCACAGCTCACCAGATCCGAGAAAGTGGCATTTTATGAAAAATATCACATGCGATGCAGATGAATCATTCCAAAGATCACAAAAATGATCCTGTAATTCATCGAGAATATAGGCTATAACCAGAGAGGTTGAGAACGATTTTGTACAAGTGCATCTTCTTCCTCCTTGAGCTCGAAAACAATTTCAAGGGATTGAAGGTGGTCTATTATAGATGTCTTCAAACTATCATCATGTTCTTCAGTTTTTTCAACAACACTTGACAATTTCTCAAACATAGCAATGCTTCCTTGCATTACTTTATGACGCCAGTTTTGCAACTTTGAATAAAATGCTTGCAGATTTGTTGCGAAGCTGGATGATGTTTGTACGCTTCCTTGTAACTTTTTTGAGATTAACTTTATTTTGTCCTTCATCTCAAACACACAGTGTAGAACGTTTCCTTTCAACAGCCAGCAAACGAACATGTGGAATAGAAGAAATTTGTGTATCAAAAACACGTCTCTGCAGAGTTCTTGAAACAGACAGGTGACAAAGGCTTCCACATTTCACGTAAATGATCATTTTTATCATGGAATCCAACATTTTTCAGGAGTAGGTAAAGTTCTGCCAGCAAGTGCACATCTGTTAATGGCATAGTGTATACCTTTTGCCTCAGGAGCAAGTTCTTGAACTTTTTTCAAAGCCTGAACTTGAAAAGAAACATTTCCGTCATTGCAGGAGCTCCATGAGTACAAATCCCACGAACATATTCCCACTGCAACTCTGCAGAATCAAAAAAGGTTTGCTTGTTCACTTCTCCAGAACTGGACTTGTTGTAGTTTGCAGTTTCTAATAAAACAAGAACTCCGCTTTAAAGTCTCCTGAATGAATACATCTCACAAAAACAAGCAACTGAGCATATGAAGTAACATCTGTTGACTCATCCACTTGAAAAGAAAACACTGAAGATGCTTTCATTTCATTTATCACCTGGTCTTTCACATCTTCTGGCATATCTGAAATGCACCTCTCTTGATAGTATCACTGGGAAGAGATATTCGTCTCATTTTTGTCTCACTAGCTTCTCCAAGTAGTTTCACTGTTTAACAAACAGGGTTTCACAACGGTTTCTCCAATCGTGTGAAGTTTTTGTGCTTGGCAATTTCAAGTGCGACTTATTTTTTTATGGTTCTCAGATATGACGTTTAAATGCAGGACAAATATTTTTCACTTACCTTGACAACCCTCCTAAAATTGCTTGGCGGTCACTTACAGCAGTTGTTGAAAACTCCAGTGGATATTTCAAAGCTCCTAACTGTTATGACCTTTCAAAACAGCTGTTAAATTCTTACGGAAAATTAGGATGCAATATGAGTGTGAAGGTCCATTTTCTTCATAGTCATGTAAACTAGTTTCCCGTAAACTTAGAAGCAATGATTGAAGAGCAAGGAGAGTCCTTCCACCAAGATAGAAAAACAATAGAAAAGATACCAGGGATGCTGGAATACCTACATGTTGGCAGACTACTGCTGGTGCTTAGAAAGAGGTTGCTGGCAGTAGCTACTCCCGAAAAACACAGAAAGACCAGTTCTGGATTAGCAACCATGCAATCTTTTCTGTCATGAAAAAAGAATGTGCTATCATGTTTGGGCTATTCTTTGCATTTTAACGTTGTTTTGTCACCACAGTCTTTGCATTGCAAGGCCATAATATCTGTGTAGTTTCTCATCTGTGTCTTGTAAGTCACAGTTGCAAGTATACAGTATGCACTAACAGAAGTTGTGTTTGTTTAATGTCTGTATGTTTTCTATGCTGCACATTGCTCTTCATAAGCTAGTTTACAAAGCACGGTTGTTACAAGAAGTCACTAGTGCTTAAATAACATGTTAGCCAGTTTAACAAATCAAGAAATGTGCAACCCTCTTATGCAACAGTTACAGTATGCCTAAAATGCTACAACTGCATAAATTAAAAATATTAAATAGCTCAAAAATTTGACCACATGGGGAGAATCTGACAACAGTTTTAAAATCACTATCAGCGCCCCAAAATCATCCCGAAAATGCTCTCAAACCCTAATCCCCATGAAATTCATATAAAATTGTAAACCTGTGTTATTTAATTGTATATTTTGTGGTTTTCAGGATATAACTTGCCAACCACAAACGCTAGGAGGCCATATCAAGGGCTTGGGTTTAGGGTTAGAGCTTAACTCCGTTTGCCTCAAAAGCCTTGTAAGGGTGCTCATTAGTGCAAATCTGAACTTATTCTAATGTAGTTCGTGACTGATGAATAAATCGCCCTGTATAATTGTTCAGCTATTATTAGGCAGTCTTTAGATCACCTTGGCACATATTTTCCTTCTGGTGCCATCCAACCCACCAGTATAATTATTAGAAAATTGGATGAGTGGAGGACTGGTCGGCGGCGTCAGTTCCACCAGCGTAGGGTTGTACCACCAGCATAGAGATGTACTACCAGCGTAGGGTTGATTTAGAAGGCTACTGTTTGTACCTCCAGCATAGGGAGTTGATTTACAAAGCAACTGTTTGTACCTTCGGCGTAGGGATGCCTTCAGAAAGCAACTGTTTGTACCTCCAGCATAGGGGTGGCTTTAGAAAGCAACTGTTTGCATCTTCAGCATAGGGGTTGATTTAGAAAGCAACTGTTTTTGTACCTCCAGCATAGGGGTTGATTTAGAAAGTAACTCTTTGTAGCCTACACTGTTTGTACCTCCAGTGTAGGGATGGCTTTAGAAAGGCATCCCTACACTGGAGGCGCAAACATTCGATTTCTGAATCAACCCTACGCTGGTGGTACAACCCTACGCTGGTGGTACAATC
>Ga0210059_1004735_pt1 | contig 21952 bp, 10 predicted proteins | sample Ectturendosymbi2_FD_188042 | JGI IMG/M metagenome (GOLD analysis project Ga0210059, IMG submission 188042) | Ecteinascidia turbinata endosymbiont from Florida, USA - Sample 2 (SPAdes) (version 2) | ecosystem: Host-associated > Tunicates > Ascidians > Unclassified | place: Key West, Florida...
CCTGTTCGTAACAGACCTGTTCGTAACAGACCTGTTCGTAACAGACCTGTTCGTAACAGACCATGTTCGTAACAGACCATGTTCGTAACAGACCATGTTCGTAACAGACCATGTTCGTAACAGACCATGTTCATAACAGACCATGTTCATAACAGACCATGTTCAGACAACCTCCATAATGGATCTGTTATGAATGTACTGTAGTGTATTATGAATGTGTTCTGTTATGAATGTGGCCTGTTACGAACGGGTCTGTTATGACTGTGGTCTGTTATGAACGAGTCTGTTATGAACAGGTCTGTTATGAACTTGGTCTGTTATGAAAAGGTCTCTTTTGAACAGACACCAATTTCGGTTTGAACAGACACCAATTTGATAATCTACAGACAATAATGGACAATGGTTCTTAATTCTTGAGGTGTGATTTAGCCATGCTTGTGTGATTATTTCATTGCATTTTTCAAGAGTTCTTAAGTCATTATGTACTTGTAACACATTAGGCTACTTGTTGAAATGCCATTGATTGAAAGTTTTTAAAGTTACGTGAAATTAATATACTAATTTGTGCAAAATCTAAGGAAATTTTATGAAATTTTAGGCATTTTAACTCTTTGGCGTTGGCTGGTTTCGGGGATTTTCGGAAAAAAACGCCTAAACACGCATGGCTTTGCGCGGGAATTTCGGTCCGGTCCGGTATGCTCTACAGACCCAGTAAAAGTCTCAAAAGACGTGGCAAGTCTTGTAGTGTGCACTCGAAAACAAATTTTTTCTTGTGGTATGCGGTTTTTTTTGTGAGTAACGTCATAAGTAAAGGACTTTTAGGCCACCTTGGCCCACTTTGCCTGGCCCTGGGCGCCAATCGTTAGGTGGTAGTATTTCACTGAAGGTTTTACTGGAAACTAGGCTACAATCCGAGTCTTTTGATACTTTGGATGACCTGCTGAGGTTTCGGGTTCAAAAGTTGTGATGTAAGTTAGTAAAAATATTTGACTAATTAGATAATTAATTAACTTGTTTATTTTAGATAATAACTTTTGAACCAGAAAGTCGATCAAAGGCTCAAAAGTCTCGGACTCAAGCCTAGTTTCCAGTGAAAACTTTAGCGAAACACTTTGGCCTAGCGGTTGGGCCCTAGGCCAGGCAATATGAGCCAAAATGAACCCAGAACTACTTCACTTATGACGTTAGTCACAAAAAATCTGCAATCCCCAACCAAAAACTTTTTTTCGAGTGCAATCTACTAGACTGGCCGATCCGTTTGAGCCCTTGAACAGCTCTCTAGCGCAATCGGCGGAGGAGCTAGGGCATTGGCAAGGCAACCGAAAACTGCTGTTTTTTAGGCTGTAATCAAAGTGCGAATATATCGTATGCTGGTTCTCAAAGTGTTAAGCTCAAATTTAAGAAATCTGTAGTAAATAACTGTGGGAACACTGTGCAGTATCAAACAGCATGGATTCATGTAAAATGTAATGATTAAGTTTAATAATGTCTGATGATAATGGTTTTAATGATTATTGGAAAAAAGATTTGTATAGGTTTTTGTTTCCAACCATAAAAAAATCTGGACCTGCAGGACCCCAAGATGTTTTTTCTGAATATGGCTGTGCAGAAGCTGTCAACGTTGAACTTATAGTGAGTGATATCATAATTATGAATTAGAAATAAAATGCAGATTTGTCATAACTTTGTTCATGATTTTCAGGAATCTTCTGGAGAGCATCATGTAACATCGAAGAAAGACAAACTTTTGCTTGAAAGTGATATATCAGCTAGGTTCGCCTTATATAGTTTATTAAACTAGCTAACAATGAAAATCTAAGTATTTTCTTTAAAAGGAATCCATTCATTAACCTGACCCTAGAATTTTTTAGCCAGGTTTGCATCTGAAAATAATTTACATAATCTGTTGTTTATGCACACAAATTTCCATTCATCTATGCTGAGCTTAGTTACTGCATTGCAGTTGCTTTAGGCTTAGTACCCTTTGTATTGCAATGTTAAATGTTCACCACAAAAGGTTGAGAAACTACTAGATTCCTGTGGCCAAAGTGCAGGCAAATCTTATCTGGTCATAAAACTAAAATGTTGCTATCTGTTCATCAAATACGATGTAGGCTAATTGTGCTATTATACTTTATGATTGTTTATTATATTATTTTTCAGATTTTTTGTTCCAACGCAGCCAATATTGCCTCTCACATGCTCTGAAGTCAGGACCCTGTTGTATGAGGCTGATTTCAATGACTTTTTTACTAATCGATGTTTAACATCTTCTGATAAAGGACATAGATCAAGTAAGATATGCAGCTGTTAAGTTGTATTATTAACATTGCTCCAAGCAAGTCACTAAAAATGTATATCTTTTAAATTGTTATGTTTAACTTTTCTTGAGCAATCATGTATTTTGTTTGAATATGACACACTAAGTGTGTGTTATACACACACACCAAGATTGGATCTAACAAATGTGTCATGGGTTTATTTAGGCCTAAGACTTATTATTTTTATTCTTTCCTAGGCAGTGTCTATTTTGCTGTCAACGACAAAAGCATTGCTGGAACTATTTTGCCATTAGCTGAACCCAATTAGTTGAATTCAGTTTTTTAAAGTGTTTTTGGGACCTGATTCAGGTCCCTAGAATTGAAAATCGGGTCCGTAGAATCAGAAAATTAGGTCCCTAGAATCAGAGAAATTGGGACCCTACAGTTCCATGCCAGGTACCCAACATTAAAAAAAAACTGTTGAATTGGTCATATGACAAGGAATGTATGCTTGGATTAGCGTATGGTCTTTGTCACGTAAACTAAGACCCTAACCCAAAATGTAAACCTGTGTCTGGTTTTTGAAAACTTTTTTGAAAAAGTACATAAGTGTCATCATCTCTGTTAGCAAAGCCAAAGCAACCATTGCAAGAGCTGATCCAACGACCATTCGCACAGCAGGATTGGATACTTCCCACTTGACCAGGTTAACTTTACTACAAGTGTCATGAACTCAGCATTATATGTGGACAAAGGTGGATGCAGTTTTAATGGAAAAATAGCCCCAGCAGAGCTTTTTCCCCTGGCAGCAAAATAGACAAACCTTTTTCCTATTGTGTTCATCGGTTTCAGTGTGGCGATCATTTTGCATATAAATCAGGGCTGGGCAAACTTTTTTCTCTACTGCCACATTTTTAGGTGCCATAGACAAATGGGTCACATGTTAGCTTACACAAGATAAAAAAACATCTCTCCACTTGATATGTTTTATTGGTAACAATGCTGATAGTCCATCAGATGGAGGTCAAAGATAAAGCAATATACACATCACATAAAATATTTTATGTGATGAATGTAGTTGTTTTTCATCAAAAAAACAGATTGAAATCAGATGAAATGATAACCAAAAATTTATATGCATACAAATTTTTCTGGGATACACGCTAGACTTTGTCCATCCCTGATCTAAACTGGCTCAACATTTTGCAGCTTTGAAATTGTAAGTGAAATCAATGTAGTTGAAGATCAAGACACTGATAAAAAGGGCAATATCACAGTTCTAGGACTACAGCCATGCGGACAATTGCCAACAACTACCACCTAGGTAAACTGCCATATTTAGGACTACTACCAAATTGGATAGCACTACCTAGGACAACTTTTACCTGGATAACTGCCACCTAGGACAACTGCTACTTGAGACATTGACTTCTTTGCGTTTATTACCATTAATGACATTCAAGTTTTGCTGTATAACAAAAGTTGGCAGTTATCCGAAAGTTATGGACTAAAAACAACAAAAATTTGATCATTAATTAATCAATTAGGGGATTAATTAATTAAATTGTGTTGTTTTTAGGCCACAACTTTTGAACCAGAGACTCTAGAAAGCCAATCAGTGGCTCTAAAGACTGATTATAGCCTACTTTCCAATAAAAATTGAGTCAAACAATTGGCTCCTGCGATTGGGACCCAGGGCCTGATAACCTCGGCCCAAAATGCTAAACCTACCCCACTTATGACGTCACTCACAAAAACTCGAAATCCAAAACTTTCCAATTAAAAAAAATTAAACTATAAGACTCGTCGCATATTTTGAGGGTGTGAACAGCTCTTGTTTAGTCACCTGGTGAGTTATGAAGTTACAAAGTGATGCAAAATCCGTGACTCATGTGTGATATCGAAGTAGCAACATATCGTACACTGGTGCCGAAGGTGTTAATCAGCTTTTCAGGAATGAACCTTTCACTGTGCTTTGAACATTAAACTGGTCAGATTAGCTAGGTTTTATGCAAGGTCTTTGCTGTTCTTGTGCTTTCGGACAATACAAAGATGAGATAGAAAGTGTACATATATTTGTAGTAAGTAATAGACTTTGCTTGTTTTGGTGGTTTGGAAAAATGTATACCGTATATGTGTTATTGTTACAAGTGTAAACCTATTTACTGGATATTCTTGTGTTTGCATAAGTTGAAAAGTTATTCACAAAACAGTTCTGTGTGTGTATTCAATACCAACTGCTGGCATTCATGAACATTTTAAGGGTGATGGTGGAAAATTCACACGAAACATTATTATGCAGGTTTGTTCATGAACACTGACCTACAACTGTGCAACCTTGCAAGTGATCATCCAGATGTATATCATGGAACTTTTCTAAAGCTTATGTCTCAATACTTTCCATATCAAGCTGATAAAACTGGCATTGGATATGTCCCAAATTTTGTAAGTTTTTGTCTTAACAAAGCTCTTAAGATTATATTAAAAGTATTTTTGGACAAACAGCTTGTGTATAATCTTTGTAATATAATTTGTATTAATTACCGAGTTGGTTTTGAAAAGCTTCTTAACATCCATGCTTGCCAAACATGTAGTTTAACGTTATTTCGTCAACCTGCTCCAAATATGAGCAAAGCAATAATAGTTGGCACTGGAAAAAGTCATAGCTTTTGATTTCAGCCAGAAGATTGTTATTTAATTTAAAAAGTGAGCAGAACATAATTTCAAAACAACTTAGATGTTAGAAAGGTTTGGTTGGTGAGTTTCATGTGTGTGAAGATTTGGAAAATTTCTTTTTCATGGTGGTATGTTGAAAATCTATTGGTCTATAGAATTTAGCTCAGTGTTTCCAAGATTTAGGGTTAGCACTTGGTTCAGTCTTAGTTTCTAAGTTTGGGTTAGTGTTTAGTGTTGAAGGTTAGGGTTTGTGGTTTCGGTTTAGAGCTTAGGGTTACAAAAAATTAATAGCCACTTTAATGTGAGAAGCAACTGACATGTAAGTAGTGACATATTTTGCATAGGAGGTCAGCAATTTCCTCTGATATGTTGTTTTAGACTTTTCAAAGGGGAAAACCAGGTATGGTCATTTGGACACTGCCAAAAGATTACAGCAATCATTTTTCAGTATAACTCTGTACACCCTTTGGTAGACATCACAGGTTTTCAGTCCTAAGACTTTTGACCCTGTTCTGCCAGTTGGTGAAGCTGAGCAAGTTAGCATATGAGTGGCTTTGAGATTGTGTCAAATGTTGGTGAAAACAATATTTCAGTTCTGCTAAATTCAAATTTGACTCATGCGAAGTCATTTCAAACCCTATCTAAAAAACATTTTTCCCATTGCATGAAATATATTTAACTGTTTCACTAGAGTAGTATGTAAGACATGCAATGCTTATGACTGTTAAATATAAAAGCACCCTCTGTAGTTTACACCAAATCATCTGCCCAGGTAAATTTTACTTGCTTACAACCCAATAGAAAAATGTTTGGTTTTGGCCTCCAATGGTTGGTTGAGTTGGAACCTGCAGCTTACAATGCATATAGTATGCTCACTGAAGGTGTGTATCTTCAATGCTGTGAACATTGAGTTTTTGCATCATAAAGCATGTAGTGACAATGAAATTGAACACATGCTGAAAAAAAATATAGAACAGATACACATGGAACAAGTAGACCAAGGATGTAGTCAAGACTATAGCCTCTAAAACCAAGACTTGGTTAGAACTTTAACACATTCACCTCTGGGCTGTTTTTACCTTTAAGACCTACGTTAGCCATTTAAAAACCATCATTTTGTAACACGACAACTCACCTGCCGATTGTGCTAGAGAACTGTTCAAATGCTCCAAAAATGCAGCAAGTTTTCTAGATTGCACTAACAAAATTGGAAAGTTTGGGATTTCAGGTTTTTGTGGATTTAGAAACAACAATCCTCAAGCTCAAAAACAACAATTCTCAAGGGAATTAATTAATTATAGATTTTTTTTGTTTTTAGACCCTAACCTTTGAACCAGAAATGTAAGAAAGCCAATCAAAGGCTCAATAGACTTGGATTCTAGCCTAGTTTTCAACACACACATGACTCAAAAAATTCCATGTAGCGGTTGGGGTGCAGGGCCAGGTAACCTGAGCCAAAATGGCCTTAAACCTTCCCACTTACGATGTCACCCACAGAAGACCCAAGATCCAAAACATTCCAATTTTTTTTCATTGCGATCTAGAAGACTTGCCACATCTTTTGAGCATTTGAACAGCTTTCTAGCACAATTGCTTGGCAATTTATGGAGTTGCTAAGTGGGAGGAAAATAGCACAAAAACATATGCTTAACACTTTGAGAGCCGGTCTACGATATATTCGTACTTCAATTTCGGCCTAAAAAACAGCAGTTATCGGTTGCCTTACCAACGCCCTAGCTCCTCCGCCGATTGCGCTAGAGAGCTGTTGAATGGCTCAAAAGAATCGGCCAGTCTACTAGATTACACTCGAAAAAAAATTTTTTGGTTTGGGGGTACGGATTTTTTGTGACTGACATCATAAGTGAAGTAGTTTTAGGGTAATTTTGGCACATGTTGCCCAGCCTGGGGCCCAACCGCTAGGCCAAAGTCTTTCGCTGAAGTTTTCATTGGAATCTAGACTCGAGTCCGAGTCTTTTGAGCCTTTGATCGACTTTCTAGCGTTTCTGATTCAAAAGTTACTATCTAAAATAAACAAATTAATTAATTAGCTAATTAGTCTAATATTTTTACTAACTAACATCATAACTTTTGAACCCGAAACCCCAGTAGGTCATCCAAAGTATCAAAAGACTTGGATTGTAGCCTAGTTTCCAGTAAAAACTTCAGCGAAATACTACCACCTAACGGTTGGCGCCCAGAGCCAGGCAAAGTGGGCCAAGGTGGCCTAAAAGTCCTCCACTTATGACGTCACTCACAGCCAACCCGCACCCCCCAAGAAAAAAAATTTTTTTCAAGTGCAATCTACTAGACTGTATGCTTGTTTTGAGACTTTTGCCGAGTCGCTAGAGCGAACAGGAGCGGAGATATTCATGCGCAAAGCCACGTGCGTTTAGGTGTTTTTTTTGCCGAAAATCCCCAAAACCAGCCGGACGTCAAAGTGTTAATGCGTGATTTTGAAGTAGGAATATTTTGTACACTGGTGCCGAAGGTTTTCAGAATGAAAAATTTGCTAAATTCATCAATTTTTTTAGTGGAGTTTTCAAAATGAAGATCATCCATATTACCTAATGGCATTTTTACTGAAATTTTTGCAGTTCTGACACTTTTTTGGTTTTCTATCTTTAAATATGCAACAGGCAGTCCACTGGTTGAATTACATACAAAGCTGCTATATTGATTTGCCAAGCTATATAATGGAGCATTCAAAGTCTCACAACAATAGGCTCAAGACCAGAAACTACAGCTTTTAAGTCTTAGACAAGACCTTTGAGGCCAACACTCAAAAAAGTGGGTTGCCAAGACTGAGACCAAACCTCAAAACTCCATCACTACAACTTTACATTTAATGATGTAATAGCGTCATTCCTTAAAAAAATTAAAATCCATACTACACATTACTTGGAGGTGTTACAACAGACTAAACCTTTACAAGTGTTGATAGTCTTTTATCAAACCACTGAAAAAAAATAAGATGGGCTTTTGTCCAACCTCTGAAACTGGCTCATCAAACTACGGGAGTTCGATTGAACTCAGGTGAAGAACCACTGAACTAAATTATAAATATTTTCTTTCAGAAAACACAGGTTGAATGTGGCTTCAAATCGCCTAAGAAATTCTTACAACCCCATCGTTTGGGCCGTGCAGCTAAAAATATCAACCAGCAGCTGAATCCAATGCTTCTTGATGTTCCAAAAGATGTAGTGAATGACTGTTTGTTAGAGGAAATATCTACCCAAACAAAATCATTGTCATATGATCCACAAGACACTGGAGGTTGCATATCATTTCAGCGTTTTTCTAAATTGTGAGTGCTCATGTGTTTAATGCATGACTTTGAAATTTGTCTTTAATACTTTATACACTATAGCAGCTGATTAAAAAAGGTGAATTCCAGATATTTATTGGCATTAATATTAGTAGTAGTCCATGTTTTAAATCCAGTATTACCTCAATATGGAGGTGGCCAGATTAACCTAATAACTTGCAATTAATTTCAGTCCTCTCCATTTTAATTGATTTATAGTGTCCTCTTCACTTATACTAATTTTCTTAATTTCCTCTTCTACCTACCTGCCTTCTTCATTTTTTTTATGATCTTCCTCTTCCTCACCGTCCATTCATTTTGAAGTCCAATGCCCTTCTCAGCACATCATCGTCATCCCTTCTCAAAACATGCCCATACCACCATACCCCATTTGCTTTTGCCAACTTATCCACTGTATCTTGTAAACTTACATACCCATCAGTTCCTTTGTATTCTTCCTGTCCATCAGCTTAACTCCACACATTGCTCTGACCATGCTTCTCTTAGTTCGTCTCAGAATTGCCATTCCATTTTCTCTGAAGCACCACATTTCGCTTCCATATGACGTTGCTGGTCTCACACAACTTATATAAATTTTTCCTTTTAACTGCAGTGGGAACCTTCGCCTCTTAGCAACTCACCGCATTCTCCAAATTTATCCAACCAACTCTTGCTATTGCTGTCACTATTGCCTCACATCCCCCACTGGCATTCATCTTATCCTTCAAATAGCTGAACCCTTTCACAGTTTCAACCCTATCACATAACTCTTCAACTGGCTCCACCATCTCATCCTTTCTTACAAATTTCACAAATGAAATGTCAAGCCATGCTGGGTGTCGCCCTCTTCACCTTTGCACATCTCCTATGAATCCACCTTCTGCACCCTGTGCACAACAACGAGTTTACCATAACTCTCTTTTCATACATGCCACAAGGGTCTATCTTATTCTTGAGTATTTCTTCTTCTGACCCACTCACCATCACCTTCATCTTCCCAATAGAGATCGACCAATATAGCTTTTTTGAGGCAGATACCAATATACTGGCCATTCATGGGTTGATAGCGATAACTGATATTTCCAAAATTTTCAAATCTTGTTTTCTGCTTCATTACCAAAAACATAATGTATTCTATGCCTTATCTTTTCTCAAAAACTTAAAAATCGAGAGTTGTGAGCTAAAAATTTTCAAATTGCAGCAATTTCAATATTTGCAATGATTTTTCATTAATCATATTAATGTGTTAGCATAGTAGGCCTATACACTGAATCTGAAATGAAAAAACACAGTGCCATGAATAAAAAAAGAATGTTAAAAATAATAAAACAATAACAACAGAATACTGAATGAAAGAGAACTCAGTACAGTGCTTACAACAAAAAAGCAAAAACAGTGCTTGAAAGTTGAAAGATGGTGAACAATGAAAAGCAAGATGGAAGTATAAAACAGAGCATCAAGTTAAGGAGGTTAAAATTAGTACAATACTGTATTCAATTAACCATTGCCAAAAATGAAAATTTTTCTAAAACAACAATAATTTTTTTGGTCTGTGATAGTATGCTTGTTAATAGTTACTGTACTACATAACTCTTGTGAGTTTTGTGTTTGCATATATTTCACAAATTAGCCTTCAGACTCTTCTGCCACTCTGTGAGTTTTCAATTTGAAAAGTCAATCCAAGTCTTAAAGAATCACGTTTGGAATTTTGATGTAATGTAACATCAAATAACTGCATGTCCTTAAAAAAGCAAACTAGTTGCATTATTTACTGCAACTGAAGTACTGGCATTGGTATATGAAATGAACACCTGCACTGATTTGTCAATACTCAGTAGTTCCATCTCAACAGTTTCACACTTTGAGAGCCAGGGTACGATATATTCGTACTTTGAAAATGGCCTAAAACCACCAGTTGCCAGTTACCTTACCAACGCCATAGCTTATCCGCCGAATGCGCTAGAGAGCTGTTCAAGAGCTCAAACGGATCAGCCAGTCTTCTAGTCTGCAGTCGAAAAAAATTTTTTGGTTGGGGGTTGCAGATTGTAGTTCAAAAATTACGATCTAAAATAAACAAATTAATTAATTATCTAATTAACTAATTAGTCAAATATTTTTATTAGTTTAGATCAGGGGTTCCCAACCTGGGGTACATTTGCTTATCCGAAGGGGTACATTTAGGTTAGCAATAGAAGGTAAAAATATATTTACATGTTTATCTTCAAATCCTTGTACATATATCACTTAATATTATTTTCAAAAGTCATTATGTATATTGTTAGATATATCTGTGAAAAATCATGAGAAAATATTTTGTCATAAGGAGTTTTAGGGGTACATGTTCATCTGTCAAAATTCTGAAGGGGTACATCCTTATCTGTTAAAATGCTGAAGGGGTGCATGCTCATTTGTCAGAATGTTGAAGGGGTACATGGTGAGAAAAAGGTTGGGAACCCCTGCTTTAGATCATAACTTTTGAACCCGAAACCCCAGTAGGTCATCCAAAGTATCAAAAGAATCGGGTTGTAGCCTAGTTTCCCATAAAAACTTCAGCGAAATACTACCATCTAACGGTTTGGGCCCAGGGCCTGGTGAAGTGGGCCAAGGTGGCCTGAAAGTCCTCCACTTATGATGTCACTCACAAAAAATCTGCAACCCCCAACCAAAAAAAATTTTTTTGAGTACAGACTACAAGACTTGCTGAGGCTTTTGAGCTTTTGACTGGGCCTGTAGTGGTTACCAGACCGGAGAAATTCCCACGCAAAGCCACTGCAAACCAGGTGTTTACGCGCGAACTACTTGAATTAACCCGGACGCAAAAGTGTTAAGATCATCATGCAGAAAGCAAAGTTTTTCTGCATTTTCACCAAGTAACCTGCAGTAAGTTAGCCAGTCATCCACAACCTAGCCTAAACAAAAGCAGCACTAGGCTGTAACTGATTGCCGCCTCTCTGCCAGAAGTAAATTCTATAAGAACAAGTCGTAGCTAACGTGCACATGTGTGAATTACGCATCCCATGATTGTGCAATAATGCCATGGCAGTTCTGATCCAATCATAAGCACTGTGCTTTTAGCTTGCGTAAGTTATGTTGTTGCAAACACTGCTTTTGCTGGTCGTGTTTAACAAATGGACAACAGCAATTGTGTTGCAACAATGAATACTGACTACTGCGCTGCTACCAGACTAATCACCAAATCGTTAAATCACATTTTTTCCAGCCTAATGTGTCTTGAACCTCTGAATTGGCCTAGCAGTCCTAAAAGTTTGCCAACCCCTAGTCTAGTCTAACACCTAAGAGACAAAATTTTCAACTTGAAACTGTACAGACTCCCATGTCCTGGAGTGCAACAACATACCTGGCTATTCAACAAACGTTTTCTTGGTTGATCAGAAATTTTTGTGTGTGATTGAAAAAACGGTCATTTGTGTTGTTAGTTTCACAATTGTAAAATTCCACCTATTTTTGCCACTTGGGTTTTACTTTTCTTAAACAACTTTATTTTTTGAATATTTTGTATGAACTACCCTCCTTTCTACACTGAAGCCTGCAAGGCATGTATCTACAAGATTGCAACAGACATCTCCTGTTACGGTCAAACACACTGCCTCATTCTACAATGCAATCGCATTATTGAAGTTCTGAATAAAGCTTATGATTATCCAGTAGTTTTATTAGTTCAAAATTCTCACTTGCAATTTTGCTTATATACTTTGACTAAACTATCCTTGATGGTGCAAAATGTCCCAAGGCATAGCAGTGCAGAGTTGAAAAAATTCAGTGGCTAAATCTTGGTCATGGTAACATTGGATCTTCAAGGCATTACATACCATAACCATTCATCATAGTTGTAGTAAGAAGTTATATTTCAAAAATTCTTTACTATGCACCAAAGCATTGTGCAAAATGATGTTAAGCGGTGACACAACAATGCATTTATGCACAAAAATGGGAAATGCTTCATCAATGGTCGATAAATTTAGTTGAAAAAATATGCACAAAGCTACAGAAGAACACTTCTCCTTATGTCTTATGGTGTCATGTACTATAACAAGCTTGTTATCCACATACTTATCTGGTATGAGTAAATATCATCAAACATTTGACAAAACCTGTTATGTTATTTCAAAAAGTGTAGGTACATGAGTTCAGTGGTGTGGTGTTTTTAGATGAGACAAACAATTGTGTTTTCGATTAGGCTGTCATTTGTTAATGTCCTCACAATTGTCCTTGATTAGAACATTTTTAATTTAAATTGTAATTGGCAAAGGTGATAATCTATTTTTAATAAAATCATCTTCATTTGTTATGTGTGTCAGCTGTCAAATAAGTAAGCGTATCAGTGAAATAATCTATCATACGCATTGTCATTCTTTAAACATGCCATGGTAACTGGTTGTAAGTGTGTTATTGTACCCTCAGATTTATATGCAATAGTGTGGTGAAATATTTATGCTTGTCTTGAATTTGACAAAGTCGATTATCGGTATCTATACTTGTTTGTTGTTGGTGATTGTTTTTACATTAAGGGATGCAGAATTGCGTGGGTTGCTGGTGTCGCCACAAGGTGAAAATATGGATCAGCTAACTTTGCAATTGTTGTCCACCCAGTCTCAATCGAAGGTATATTCCTCTGAAACAATGGTTCTTAACCTTTTTCTACCACGTCTCCCTTAAGTAATTTTCTGTTTCAAGCCCCCCTCACTTTATATAAGCTGTAAAAACAAATGTATTTATTGGTAAATTCAATGATTAATTTTACATGTTGTTAGGCACGTTATTACTCATGCTCCACTTGAAGTTTATTGATACCCCCTGGGGGGCACGCCTACCGGTTAAGAACCACTGCTCTAAAATCAAACTTGTACTCTCACGAGGCTTGAATTTTGCGTGTAACTTGTAGACTTGATCAGTCTTACTTTTTTTGCAATAGTTTGATAACAGCGATGAAGAAAATAGGGTTGAGTTTGATCCGAAGCTGGTGCTTGGAACGAGTTACAGGTACATTGATTTCATTACCTTATGTCACATGCTGCTGATAAGGTGTTCTTTTCCAAGTGAATTTGATGCTTGAGTGTTTGATTATTCTGAAAGTACGCTGTTTGACTACACATGGCCTTTTTTAATTCATAGAATGAACTTTTCTGTCATATATATATTCCCTAATGTTTTGGCAGAAGGTTATTTCTTTCTTTTGAATTACTTCTCAAAGAATGCTGCCTGCTGACGTAGCGTATCACCAAAACATGTGATTGCTTGGAAGGTTTCAATGTGGAATAGGCATCGCACTGTTTAATTGGCTTACACCTAATTTGGATTTGTTTTCAGACTTGGCATATTTTTTAACCTGTTGTGGAATACATAATGTCATGGTCCAACAGTGCTCTATACACCCCTGGTTTAGCAAATGATTGGCTTTTGAAGGTCTTTGCATACAAGTTGCGGGTTTTTTGCAAAAGACGTTGTTCTTTACCAATATACGGTATTTACGCTGCTGTGGAGCATGCCAATCATCATTTACTTGCGTTTTGGCATAAAAAACTTATTAAGAAAACCTTCTTCAACTACCACGTTTGACTGTAAAAAGTATCAGAATCATCACACAGAAAATATCCAAAGAGTTCTTGTCATGTTGTGTGTGTAAAGACATGTTTAAGTTGTTGATCGTTGCATGAGTAGTGCATTGAACAGAAGACAGCAGATTGCGGAGAGACATGGCAATATGTTCTGGTTGCTATATCAATTGAAACAAGGTTGGATAATTTTTCTCTAGGTGCTTGCTGAATGGCACCATACTGCAGACAGAGGCAGTAGCACAGCATTCATCTTCTGCCTGCATAGTCGGTGTGAGATGTCACTACAATGCTTTGATGTTGTCAGTGGATGCGACCAGTGTTTGCTCTGACAATCAGGACAATTACAAGTGCGTGAACAAAGGCGTGACTGCTTTCGTTTGAACCTCATGTTTTTTTCAATTAAGTGTCTCGTTGTGCATGTACTGTGGGTACCGTTTTGAGCTCAGCACTTGTACTCGATCTTCTGTATGAAATGTGCTCAGAACTAGTGCGTCTGCAAGAGAGCTATGCATTTTAAGCCAGGGACCGGCAAACTTTCGTTATAATGGCCCAAGCCACCATTTCAGTCGTAATTAAAGGCCCGTGCTTACTTTTCAAGGCCCAATTTCAAGCTTACACGGCTATGTAATGTCATAAACCGTATAATGACAGAAACAATGTTTTGTTAACGTCAAACAATGTTCCACAGTTGTTATAGTGGCCTATGCTTTAGCCCACGCAACCGGTGCAGGACTATACCTCTTACATGCCACGTGGCCCATAACAAAGTGTTTCTCGGGCCAACAAAAAGTGCTAAACGGCTCACAGTTTGCCGACCACTATTTTAAGCGATCTCCTGCTGCCGTACAAAATTGAACCAGGGTTGGGAACTTGGCAGTCTTCACAAGTGGTTTGGCCGCAAATACTTTGTTTGGATTTTTTAAGTATTTTTGAAAGTTCGGCCGAGTTTCCATGTGCCACCAGATTAAGGAATTCAAACATCAAACTGTCTTCATGTGCACTTTCACAAGCACGCTTCCCTTCTTGTCAGTTGAAATTTCCCAGTTTAACATTCCAAACCCAGGGAATGGAAATAGTTGACCACGCATACTTTGTTCATAAAAGTAAATAAATACCACGTTTGGCCTTAAGCGCGAAGGTTTGGGCGTTTATGAGAGTTCATGTGGCCATTGTGCTGACGAAGTGTCTACCAATCCTGAGTTCAACGCCTAGCGGTATTTTTTGAAAGCAGACAAAATTTTGTCGACCCGCGCGACATCCAGAATAGTTTTGTTAGCAACTGTTGAAAATATTTTGCCATGTTAGTGATTACCTTGTTCGATAACCGTATTATAGGTTATAGGTCCTGTAACTAATTTGTAGTCATGCTTATTGTCCGACGGTCGCATATTTAGCAAATGTCAGATTTTCGGCATGGCTACTTGAAGCAGTCTTGCCAGGTCTAGCGAGTGCACAAAACCAGTCCGGATGACGAGGCGCGTAAAAGCAAAGGTGATGAGGGTTATCATCACACTGCTGTGGTAGAGGGAGCGCCAGTCCCCATTTTTTCAGAGGGAAATGGCGTTTCTTTAGTTTTTGCAGGGAAATAAAAATTTTAACCCACTTTTAGTTTTTGTAAAGACCTCATCAGAAAGTCATCTAACTATGCTGACAGTACCACCTCACGTCTTCGTTTTGGTAGAGGGCCCCTCCCACTTCTTTTTCGCACAACGCTGATAATTGTACCGTACTTCCTTATATGCGGTATATTGCATTCATTCGTAATAATAATTGCGACAGCGCATCATATTAAAGAACATATAAAGGTCAACGTTAAAGTCTGTTTTTGAATCTGAAACGCAATTGAGTTTGTTGAGCGCTGTCATTGTGTGCAAAACGTGGCTTCTTACAGCCATTGTCACGAAAACAACATCTCTGCCCTTGCAGTTGACCTTCAGCTGCGACATGCTGGTTAGAAATGTGTGGGATAGCTTGTGATCCTTAGCAGGTTGAAGTTCGAGTCTGAAGATTGTGTGCGAAAGCTGGGAGCGTTGCAATCAACGTCATTGATCAGCAGCATTTCTGTAAATCCCTACATACCCGGCGAAAGCGTGGTTACCACCTACGACAATCAGATGTTTGTTTGGAACACGCAACGGCAGGCGCATGTTGATAAGCAGGTAGTTTGGTTTTTGTGCTTTGCCAAATAATATTTTCTGGTTGTCCCTGTAGTCCAATATCTTCTTGGAAGCAAAGGTTTTTACAGTTTATCTTGATTTCCAGCAATAAAGTTAGTTGTCTGTGGCAAGCGTGTTGATACGAGAGATTAAATCGTACGTTAAGATGAATTTCTTACACTGAATCCTTGCGTCTTTTGCTACCGACGGAAATCCACAGCTTTGTTTCGTTTTTTTGCTGTTTTATTGTAAATGCTGTGAGTTGACCACCTGAACTAAAAATAGTCTAGTATTTGTGGAAAGTAAAATATGAATGGACTTGCCTTAAAACGTAGTTGCGTTTGGTCTCCTCATCCTGTCGCAGGAACATTTTGTTGCCAGTCACAACTATTTCTTGTGTGAATTGGCAGAAATCGCAGGGAATCTTGTCTGTTAATCTCGGCGATACTTTTATAAGCGACGAGTCCAAATGGTTACAAACTGCTTATGCATCGCATCCACGACAGTTGTACGTTGCCAACCGCCGAGGTGTCTATAGTGTTGATGTGCGCACCAAGACATCAAGTCCTTCCAGGTATTCTCATGGTGACGTGATTGTTTGGCTTCTTTAAGCTTTATGTCTGGCGTTAGCTTACATCTCAACAGTTCACTTGCGCCTAGGAAATCAGTTTCTTTACCAGGCACTGGAACTGTAGGCAAATTTTCTCCATTGTTGAACTAGTTCTACGTGCAGCACTTCGCGGTTCATCAAACTGTGATGCAGCAGCGCAGCTGCAAAAACGTACGCTTGAAGTCGACTCACCTGGCACTTTGTGTGCCAAAGCGTATAAGCAAGCTCTAAATATACTGTAAGTCTCGACTTACCTGTCTCGCTACGACTGTGCAAAACGGAGTAACTTTCGTTCGAATAGATATATATATATACATAAGATGCTTTTGCTGCATAGGTTAATGCACACTCCTGATGATTTAAACTTCAAAGATGAAATGATCATGGCGATATTGGGTGGCACGCATTTCCAACCCGACAAGGGCAATTCTGGCAACGAATTTCAGTGCGTTGTTGCTACTCAGTCCAACCTCCTCCTTCTGGATCAACGATACTGCAAAGCTCCTCTGCTGCAATGGTGTCTCACTTTGAGGTATTGCCACTTCAAATACACCTTGCGGGTTAGATAATCGTTTTTTTTTCGACGTGTAAATGCAATCGACGATCTCCAACGATTTAATCTCGACGGACTGCCGCCTCACATTACTCTATATGTTTTGTTTCAGAAGTCCTTGCCAGCATCTTGCTTCCACTACATTTTTGAACCACAATCAACTCACTTCCTTAATAGTAGCTGCCAACCAACGACCGCAAGAACTGCATTGCTTCCATGCGAATTCAAATTTGTCGACTGTCTTCGACAGCCACCGCTCGGCGCGCGTGCTTCAACGGGACCCGCCAACGTCAATTTGCCACCCCAGAGCGCTGGGGTCATTGAAACACGTTTCTCTAAATGTTGCCAAATTTCCCATACCCCGCTTTCGACGTGACGTCCTTCGCCGTTTAGAACGGCCTGTTGCTGGCATCGCAGCGTTCAGTTACCGCGATCGGGGCGGAAGGAATGGCGCGGTCATTTTGCAGGCTACCAGTTGCGGTGATGTCTTTTACCAGAGTCTGAAAGAAAGCGATCTGTCGGCCGAGTACGAAATCGGCAACATAACCACGGGACTGACTGGTTATTCTGTTCGCGCTGCAGAAAAGCGAGCGAAAAGCGAAGCAGCCGAGTCGCTGTACCGTGAATGGGCGGATGAAGTTGCGCGTTCATTTGCGCGTGCAAGAGCGGAAGGGCCGACGAGTCGCAGCGTCCAACCTTCAATTAACTCTGTTAACTGCAAAGTCGACGCTGACTTTGTCAAGACTGTTTTTTCATCTTACCACAAGAATCCCAGTGATGATTGTGTCTTGTGCGGAGAAACCTGTTCTCATCAAAGCGACGGCTCCGAAGACGGCGTTGTGGAAAGCACCAGCGATGTTAAAGCTGCAGGGAATTCGCACGAGCCGGAGCCGCAGGAATCAGGCAGTTGGCCAGACTCTTCTGACGACGATGAGTTTTGGTCTAACGCTCAACCGATGGCCGACCCGAAATTTCCTGAAAACAAAAGGTTTTGCCCGCGATGCAATGTCGAAATGGGCTTCGGCAGCGACGTCGTGCAGTGCCATCGTGTTGGCGCGCCGTTTGCGTCACGGCGTGCAAATATGGGAGTAGCAGGAGAAGCCTGTTTCGCTGATGACGATTCTCCGGTAGACATCCCCCGATTGAGTTTGATTGACACCAGTCATGTTGACGATCACCTCGGCCGGGTTTTGGTCTCCACGTGGGACAAGACGTACGAAGATTTGTGGAATGAACTGAGAGAAGAGCGTGTCGAATGGCAAGAACGCAAGAGACAAGAGGCCAGCATCGCCAGGTTCGATATACAGGCGGCCGGGCAAGAGAACTCCGAAAACCACCACGAGGTAGTCAATCAACCAAGCGTGTCTACTGCTTCCGACGCCTGTGTTGGTAATCCTGCGGAGAACCCGGAGCAGTCGAATCCAGCCCGAATGCTACTCGCGCCTTCCATCTCCGATCAGAAGCGCCCCTCGTGTTCGACCGGAATTGACACTGGCCGCAAATCGCGCCGTGCGAAGAAACGAGCTCGTCGCGAAAGCGCCCCGTTTCCAACGCCAGGACTTGGTCGCGACATCGAGGATGACTTGGTGAAAGGACGCAGGGCCGCGGAGGATCTTTTGTCTTCGAATGCTGCGATCGAGCGCGCAGAAAGAAACGATAGTGAAGCTGCAATATCCTGTTTACGTCCACAAAACTCCCCTGTGACAACCACTGGAACTTTTCCACCGAAAAACAACTTAACTCCTGAGTCTCCTCCATGGTTTGGCAGCTCTCTTAAAAGTGGATTTTCAGGTTTGAAAAGTCCATTAAAAAGCAGTCCATCTAGGCGGAAATCCGTTTTAACTTCCCCAGATGCAAAGAAACACTTTAAGCAAAATAGAGGTTTCCTTTGACATCGCATACACTGCCATTTTTTATTACACGGTGCATCGAGTCGCTATTCTGTGCTTTATTTTATTTGATCAGTGGCAGCAGTATGGTGAACAGTGAACAAACAGATTTGAACGTGAAAATCATACGCTGTACACCAGAGGTAGAATTACTGTGTACGGAGTGCATTCTGATTTGTCGGCGAATCGGTGTACATACGTGGTAGGCAAGGGCTTTCCCCAAACTGCGATATTATAAATAGTAATCGAGAATATTAAAACTCAAGCACATGGCGAATAATAGGAACACAGCTTCTCCAAGTCTACACAATGCGAGGATATAAATCATGGGCTTGAACGTATTTACTACCATGAGCCGCTTAAATTGAGGGTATCGTGGTCTGGCCGTAAAAATTCCGAATTTTCTTTTCCAAGTATAACCGTGCGCACGTGCGTTTTTTACTTCAATACGCAAATCCAACAGAACTTTTCCTCCCCCTGATTTAAATTTCAAGCTTTTTAAAACTGGTTTCAAAATACGTTTCTTTTAATTTTTCTTTTAGTAACGTCAAAGTTGTAAAGGGGTGGACGTTTGCAGTTGGGACTTTCCCGCTATGAGTAAAACGCACTTGGAAGAGAAAGTGCATCTCTGAGTGTAATCGATAAAAATTTGAAAGCTACATTGTTTTATGCAAAAGTGCTTGCAGCTACCAGGTTTTATTTCCTTTCTCCTTAGTGTGTGGCATACTTGAAAACAATGATACTAGGAGGACCAAAATCACGTTTGGGTACTATCATCAATCTTGTTCAGTGAGGATTACTACTTACTAAGTGCGACGAAATACAATACTTCGTTTGTGAACTCAATCTCTGCTTAAAAGCAATTCGATCAGAGCGCTGAGGTCACTGACATTAAAGTATGCGAAAAGCACGAGAGATGAATAACATCAGTAATTATAAAATGTATGAAAGCAGTCTTCCAAAAAAAAATTGACACACAGTTGTATGACATCATAGAACAGTGGTGCCGTGATAGAAGCAGAAATGCTAAAATGGTGGTGAAACGGAACACTATCTCTGGCGACTCACGCGACAATCGAACCGACAAGGATTGCTGCTGAGGCGCGTTGTCACGTTTTGGCTGCTGGAGGGCGCATTCATAAATGCGATCAAAACCGATTTGGAAACAAGAAACGCTATTTTTTCAGTGTTTGCCCAAACCTTGCGAATTTTAACCATTAACTGAAGGAGTATATTCAGGCCCGTAACCAGGGGATGCCCCTGACAATTTTTTCGTTCCCCCTAGAAAAATGTGTTGGACATAGTTTAAAAAATTTGGGGCCCTCTCAGAAATCTTCGCCCCCCTGGTGTTCCAAGCTGGTTGCAGGCTTGAGTATATTGCAATTATCAAACTTACGTATCAATAATTCACATTCATTTTCACACCCGTTTTTCTTCTCGGGAAGGCGCAGACACAGGTCTCGAAATACCCCACGATTTTCGGCAACGTAGTTCTTCAGGCTCCACACCAGGGCGCAACCAGTATTTCACCACATTACGCACCCACATGTGGCACCTTGGACAGATTTGGAATAGGAACTCAGCAACTTCCCTGATTTCTGGTTAGTGGATGAAGAACGTGTGTGGATTGCTGCAATTTTGGCAAAAATTCGTGTGTGTGTGGATTTGGAAAACTGGTGACCAAAGCATTTTCGTGGATCAGGAGAAAAGAAGCATATCAACTGAAATGTCAGGCAGTAGAAGGCACGAGTTTGCACAGTAAGTAAAATCTCGAACACGGAAGACGCATAAAAATAACTCGAATTCGTTCCAGGACATGCACAAGCATTTGACCCCCTCTTGCCTCTCAGGCACCCTGATTGAAACAGGGAAAAAGCAGACTTGTCCATGGGACACTTTCTGTCTCATCCATCCTATCGGGTTCCCACGAAATTATTAATACGAAGCACACTATATCATGTGCAGGTCTGCACAACATACGGCCTCCTGGAGCTTTTCTTGCGGCCCGCGAGAGCTTTCTCAATTGCTGAAAATGTTGCAAAAGCCCGACTTCGCATAAATAATTGTCGTTCCGGAATTTTTTTCAAACTACAACGAAATGAAAGACTTCTGCGTCCCTTGGCAAATTTATATAGATGAATTCGGCCCTTCGAGCTTTGAGTTGTGCAGGCCCGGTGTAAACTCTGCACAGCCGTGGCTAATATACTCCAAAACGTCTGATTAGTGGGGCCAATCAAAATAGTGTGACCCTTTTTTAGTTGCCATCCCGAAAAAGGCACAAAAGGTTATTTTCAAGTCCTCCCATCACTATGCCATGGTATTAATCCACTAAGTGTAATACTGTGATGTGAGCATATAATGGTATCAAACTTCGGAAAATTCTTGCTACATGACATCAAATTTATCCATGAAGTCCATATTCTTATGGCCAAACCTTGAAAGGCTTTGAACAGAAGAGAAACTTGTAAATCAAGGAAGTTTAGGGAGTTAGTTGACAAAATGTCATCATTTAGCTGAAATATACAGTATTTTCCAGACCATAAAATGTTGGGATATTTTAAGTAAAGCTACGCTGTGTAGTTTTAAATCGATGGCGTCGACTCGACGCATCTAGGACTGCATTTGGAGCTGAAGCAGTGAAAATGACGTGGAGTTAATACGTCCTATTACGCAAATTTACAAACTGCAAAACCTGTCGCACTGCAGACTTCATTACAAAAAGCAGTGCAGCAACGTTAATAACCTACGCGATGCTATCACAAGCTATGAAGCAAAATGATGAATCAGAGGCATGACCTACAGCAGGGGTGGCCAACTTGTCTTTGATTAGGATCGACTAGAAAATTTCTTGCTAACTCGCGATCTATTAGTCGGTAATTAAGTCACAAGTACAAAATGCCAAATTTGAGTTTTGCACGTGCAAATAC
>Ga0210059_1004736_pt1 | contig 21947 bp, 11 predicted proteins | sample Ectturendosymbi2_FD_188042 | JGI IMG/M metagenome (GOLD analysis project Ga0210059, IMG submission 188042) | Ecteinascidia turbinata endosymbiont from Florida, USA - Sample 2 (SPAdes) (version 2) | ecosystem: Host-associated > Tunicates > Ascidians > Unclassified | place: Key West, Florida...
TTAGAATCTTTGTATATTAATTTAAAAACTAACACTGTGAATGATAAAAGCGCAAACTTCCCAGCTATCTATTACAATGTTTTAAAACATGAGCGAAGCTTATCAGTTACCGGACTTCCTTGAGTTTATTTTCTTATTGACCGCCTTCTTTGCCTGTAAATTTTGCCAACTCTCACCACGCAAGTTTTACACTTTATTTTTACCCCATACTTTCACGCTATATAAACGTTTGCTGTGCATTTCTATGTAGGTTTTATTCTATTTATTGTGCTGTTATACGTCATTATCTCCTAGCGGTTTTCATTATACACCTCTACGTTTTTTCTGTGACATGCTGTCAACCATTTCCTGAACGTGATGATCGGTTGTGCGTTTTTTTTGTCATCACGTAAATAATTATCATACACGCATCTTTTAGAATCTTGTATTTTAATTTAATTTAAAAACTAACACTGTGAATGATAAAAACGCGAACTTCCTAGCCATCTATTACAAGGTTTTAAAACATGAACGAAGCTTATCCGTTACCGAACCTCCTTGAGTTTGCCTTGCTTTTTTAACCGCCTTTGTGCCTGTAAACTTGCCAACTCTCACCAAGCAAGTTTTACACTTTGTCTTTTCTCTGTTTTATCCCATATCTTCACGCTATTTAACCATCTTTGTGAATTTTTATGTACGTTTCACGCTATTTATTGTGTTGTTATACTTCATCATCTCCCAGCGGTTTTCCTTTTACACTTCTACGACTTTTCTGTGGCATGCTGTCAGCCATTCCTATAACGTGATGGTCAGTTTTGCGTTTTTTGTCTTTGCACGTCATACGGCTCATTGTTTCTTGTTATAAGTAAGTTGCATGTTATACGTGGTTAAAAGACATTGCCCAGAGGAAGCCCACTTGAATAGGTGGGCGAAACGTCGGCTAATAATAAAAAATCGCCAGAAAATCTAATTTATCTGCTTGATTTGAAACCTTGTGGCAAACGCTACAAAATAACAACATGAGTAGCAAAAAGAACAGCATTATTCTTTTAAAATTGGTTAAAGCTTTGCGAAGTTATAGACCATACAAAATGACTACTTTTTGTGGTCCATGAAGCATATTGCAAAAAATCATCAACTAACTTTCAAACTAAATCACTCTCACTGTAATCATTTAATTGTACAGAGGTTGTCTCAAGTATCTTATCTTTACTTGTGAAGAAAAATTTCAAAAATCCATACTTGGGTGTAAAGAAAATAATTAGTCATCAAAATCACTCATGCATGATATAGATCTTGAATGGTAATAACTTGACGAGCACACATGCTATTGGCAAGTGCAATGCATCATCTGAAAGCTGACGAGCACACATGGTACTGGCAAGTGCAATGCAACATCTGAAAGCTCTCATTGAGAATTTAGTCTCAAAAACAGGACCTAAATTATTGTAGCAGTAGACCTAGCCACTTTGTAGCAAAAACTCTAAGCAAAGTTTTGTAACAATGGCATTTTCACAAGAGAACTAGTCAAGCCACTGGAGCCATAATAGTGCTAGGTTTTATTTGTGGAAATCTGTACACTCTTTGACTCATGTTGACTTAGTTGTGTTGTTGTGTTCAAATTTTTCGTAAAATACTGTTAATTATCAAACAGGGTTGTTCTTATTGAAAATGCAAGTATTGTTTTTCTGTTGCTGGTAATGCATTGGTGGCACTTCATGCAATAATATTTTTAATTGATGGAAAAATTATGAAATAAGAATTTGGGATATAGCAGGTTTATTTTAAGGCATTTTAGGGATTTTAGGGATTTAGGGACCCAATTCAGGTCCCTAGAAGTTCAAATCGGGTTCCTAGAATCAGAGAAAATTGGGTCCCTAGAATCAGAGAAATTGGGTCCCTACAGATCCAAACCAGGTTCCTAACATTTTCCTTAAAAAAAACCTGGATATAGTGTTAATTGCTTTTGGGTGACCATGCTTGGGTGCTGATTGAAAACTGCATCATGTCAATTGCAGGGAAGATCAGGTTAACACTTTGCCCACAGAGCAGTACAATGATATACTGATATATACTCAATGTCTATGGATCAGTTTCACAAAAATTTAATTTAGAGGTACAGAAACTGTGTGATTTGACCTATGTAGTCCTCTGAAACCTGTTCAATGTTTTAACTCAGTAAACTCAAGTATGATTTCTTGCACTTTTCATGGTTTTCAGTGTTACTCAATGATAAGTTTTCCTTTTCCAGCTTTGTTAGATTTATCTGTTTCAACCTTGTTTCAATCTAGTTGTAACTACATATTTCTTCTATTCATCAGGACCTGGAGAACAAGGTGTTGCTGTTCATGTTCATGACTCAGAACGTGGTCATGATGCTTATGCAGACAATGGCTTCAACATCAAAGTCAGTGATCGTATATCATTAAATCGGTCACTGCCTGACATCAGACACCCCAAGTATGCTATTGTTTAAGAGCCAGAGCTTCAAACTGCTCAACTAAATAGTATGCAGAATGTGGTTGTAAACCTGCCAATATAAAATGTTAGATGTTGCATGTGTAGTGGACATTTGAATATCTACACATCCAGGAGTTTGTGTATGCAGAGTTTAGAATGTTATGATGTCAGCGTATTTCATCCACTTTAGAAATGAATGCTGTATTTGACTTCGAGTGATTAGCATTTCCGAAACTGCACTTCTGTTGGCATGGTGACTTTTTATCGGTTGGTTTGGTGCTACAGTAATTCCAGATTTTCGTCATTAAGCTTTTGATATCAAATGACGCGAATTTCACTGACAACTAATTGCACATCTATGTTCAACCGAAATCCCATAGACTTAGTGGGTCAAAATTGGCCGCACGTTGAATGACATTGTTCTCTGCAAGCTAAAGGTTTGTTTAAGATGGTGAAAGTGTTCCAGTCGTAACTGCATTGACTTGGCACCTCTAATCACTTCGCAACCGTGATCTCATAGGCTGGTTTAGTGTCCATGGAACATGGAGCAATAAGAGTAGAAACCAGAAAACTACAAATAAGTTTAGTCTCGAGATGTGAATGGGTACATGTAAGCCAGTACGAACTCCAGACGTTATAAAGTGGTGCTGAAGACCATTGCATCAGTGCCACTGTACTGGGACGCGGGTTGGACATACTTTGTTTGAAAGTTTCTAGATTTATGCTACTTAACGTGATCCAGGTTTTTTTTGAGGTGTTTCAGGGACCCGATTCGGGTCCCTAGAATTGAAAATCCGGTCCCTAGAATCAGATAAAATTATCATCGGGTCCCTAGAATCAGAGAAATCGGGTCCTTAAAGATCCATATCGCGTACCTAACATTTTCCTTAAAAAAAACCCTGCATGATACATTTGTTGTTTGCAGCTGTCAGTCAAAGCGCTACCTGTCACGCTTGCCAAACACTTCCGTCATCATCCCGTTTCATAACGAAGGCTGGTCAACTCTTTTTCGAACAATTCACAGCGTTATGAATAGATCGCCGAAATCACTGCTTCACGAGATCATCTTGGTTGATGATTTCAGCTCGATGGGTATAAGTTGATGAACAGCTTGATTAATTATTATGTATAAACGTTTGATACACCTTGGTATGTCTGCATAAATCACTGTCACGATTTCATCGAAAAATGCATATTTGCGCCCCATAGTAACTTAGTTTGTTTTCCTATTCAATTTTTTTCAGTGTGCGGCATATCTTCTGTCGTTTAATTACTTCATCGTGAAATGCCGTATTTTTATATACTGTAGTACGTGCTGCGCATTCGTTCGCCTTAACGCAGTACTCGAGACCCGGGACATGTACTCAAGCTTTGGGCAAAATCTTTGAGGTTTTTCAAACTCTTGTTTCAAGGTCTAAAACAGAGCGTATGTGTTTGTTGACTGTGAAGAGGCATTCTGAGGGAGGTCATCATAAATCTTGTTAAATAGAGGAAATAGAAAAAATCCCAATCTGCCTCGTTTCTACGCGCCTGTTACACTCTGTATTTCCTATCTATAGACATTTCGTTCTTTTTTAAACACAGATCATCTGAAATCCAAGCTGGACCTTCAGTTGGCGAAGTACCCGTTGGTGAAACTTATCCGAACCAACAAACGCGAAGGTCTAATTCGCGCCAGGCTGACCGGTGTCAATCGTGCAACTGGCCAAGCGATTGTCATCCTCGATTCCCACGTTGAAGCAACACACAACTGGTTACCTCCGTTGCTGGGTAGATATTTATGCAACATTTGGCAAAATCAAGGGCTGGTCAGTAGTCAGTGGGCAACTCTTTTGGCACTTTGAAAGCTTAAACATTTTTCAATACGTATTTTTAAAAGAAAGAAATTTTAATGGCGCTTCTCCATGATATTTTACTTCTATTATTCCAAACATTCTTAACGCAGTTTATGTATTGGACGTTGTAGATGCATGAAACGTCGCAACTGTGCTGTTGCAAAGCGATCCTCAATTCTGGAGATAGCTGCTTGCCCTTATGTTATTTCTATGAATTGATTGTAGCTTTTCCGTTCAGAGCCAATAGCAATGGACCGCAAAGTCGTGACGTGCCCGATGATCGACATCGTCGACAAAGATGACTTTCATTATCTCACTCAGCCTGGAGATGCAATGAGAGGGGCTTTTGATTGGGAATTGTATTATAAAAGGATACCTATACCACCTGAAAAGCAGCCAAAAGATCCCAGTGACCCTTTCGAGTACGTTGAAATAAATCAAACCTATTTAGATTCTACTTGAGTGCTGTGTATATTTCACGATCCGTGTGTTTTTTACTTGAAAGTTGTTTGAAACTCCGTAAGTTGCCTGTTTAAAGAAAGTGTTTTGTGTCGCGAGTCTTCATGAGATTTGCAATTTATGTCAAAAATCTCATCATCGTTCGTGTAATGTGTCCCATAGTAGGTCGTGTCGGTTCTTATGTCAACGCCCAGAAGCGTTGAGGAAAAATCGGGCCCAGGGACAAACTCGAACCCCAGTTAAACTATCATGTCACGGTTGAGTGATAATCGTAAGGTAAGACTACAGGGAGTGGTCTAAAAATGAAATCCCCGTGCTTGTAAGGAATAACGCTGCTTTAAATTCTGTAGCTTTTCATAGTATAAAATCGACTTTTACTTTCAAAAACAACAAAATGATTAATAACATTTTTGCGTAAAAAATAGATTTCTGTGCTAAATTTGATGCTACCTCGTAAGCCTAATTTGACCAATCTGAATGATGATATGAAAAACGTGTCGAAAAGTTATTGTTAGGGCTTCGTTTTAATGTCTTGAAACCCATTAAAGTAACTTTTTCTGGAGTGACAGACACTGAGGCTAAAGTTATAAACCACCTGAACTGGCATACGACTGAAAAAGTTCACACGCCGACTTCAGTTGGGTGAGTACGCGACACTTAAGAGAAGAGAGTAAAGCAAAACAACCAAAATGTCCACAACAACATCACAAAAAAACAACGGGATAGGTCACCGGTAATTATAACTTAACCAGACTTTAAAAACTGGTGAAAGAAAACAAGAGGACGGCAAATATCTTGGTGTGTATGTGAGCGTTATGAAAAACGAAATATCTGCGAATGAATGCTACAAGTAAAACGTAACCTAGTTGATATGCCCTGTATTTAAATTACACCACCAATCAAGACAAATGAAAGCATCTTCTATCCAACGTTATATTGAATTTTTTATCAACCTGATTCTCGTCTTTTAATTTTTTTTTATTTTGTAGCAGTGGAGATTTTAAAAAACATGCTATTTTAGAACAAGAAAAATTAATCGAGAAAGCAGAATGAGTTTAGAGCAATTTTGATATTTTCTGAAATAATTGAAGTGATTTACGACTTATTTTCAGCATCGCTTTTTCCGAGTACCGAACCGATTTTGATGCAAATTGTTCTTTTTGTTTTTCTAAGCAAAATTTACACGACATCTGGGAAATAAATTTCTTTCTTGACAAACCGCATTGGCATTTTCACGTTAATCTTAACCTGAAGATTTTGCAATTTTATAAAGCGCTTCATTTGACGCCTTTTCCTGTTTGTGAAGGACAGTTGGGAAGATGCTGAAACTGCGTTCGTTGTTTATATGTGGGAAGCTTGCAGCTATGGATGCGAAACATAACATGGTTTATATATAACCTGTTTCTCAGCCCTATCTGCAAGCAACGAGCCAAGACAGCTTAATGTCATAGACGCAAAACAGGCAACGTTTGTTATGTTTACCCACATAACTACAACTGGAATACAGTACAAGCTCTCGATCATGGATGGCTGGGCTACACGTTTTGCTTGTAACTCACGCTTTCTGGCTATACATTTTGCTGGAATGCTAAAGTTCTTGAAGCGTGCGCAGAACTTTTGTTGTATTTGTTGCTATAGGTGTTTCATGTTTGGCTACAGTATGCTTTAAAAAGACTTATGTTAATGACATTACAATGTGCGAGCAGCGCCTCGAAATCCTTTGGATTTAACGACCTTTCCAATTAACCCATGCATTGTGGATACTAGTTTACATCTAACGAAACAACATCATACTTCAGTTTTACGGTAAAAACTACTGGCAAGACATTAGGCTTTACCTTTCTTATGGTCCCTAAACGGTGTTTTGAGACTTTGAATGTCTGCATCAAGACAAAATAATGTGGTCAAATATGTTAACAACACAATGTCATCTTTTTGTCCTAAACCCGCTCTTTCATTTTTGGTACCTCAGCGGGCTCGTAAAGAGATACGGGCCAGGGACAGTGACCCCTTCTGCCATTTCATCAGCCCTGTGAACACTTTGTCTTTCTTCACAGGGATCCTGTGATGGCCGGCGGATTATTCGCCGTCGATCGGCTCTACTTCCAGGAGATTGGTCAGTACGATCCGGGACTTGAGATCTGGGGAGGGGAACAATATGAACTATCTTTCAAGGTTTAGCCTCTAATGAGTATATATATAAACGTATGAGCAATCGAGAAGACGGACGTATAGTCATTAGTAGGATGTTTTCACGTAACGCTTACAGAACGCTCACAAACCACTGACATCTCGAGTCACTTCGCGGCAACTAACATTCCGCGTTGCAATTCTGAGGCGTCTTGCTGTGGCGCTGAGACAGCAACGCTGTGCACAGCCACTTTAACCCTAGTCCAGGGTTGGATAAAATACGTGTCCGGCCCGCCAAATACCCTGCACATTTTTATCAAGTACCACCTTTCCGATTATGGACATTGGCTGCTACCTGTCTCTTGTTGACTTGTTTTCCGCAGCAGTACTTAGCTGCAAGCAGCGCTTGAAAAGTGTAAACAAATTGGTGTGATTTTATTGTTATTATTGTACTGCAAGACATTTTAACAACCTATTTTTGCATAGATTACGTAAATCGCTCTGTATCCGGCCCTCCAGTGGCCAGTCGCGAATTCGGCCCTCGGGTCAAAAAGTTTGGCCATCCCTGCCCTATAGTCCACAGGCTGAGAACACGGAGTTGAGGAAAAGCAACACCAGACTCCGTGATTGCTTACCCGACGTCAGTAGCAACTATCAATTCTACTGTAATGTAATGTCCTTCCTGAGACCAGCATGGGTTAGGCTTGAAAGCCTTCTTATTGGTGTGGGACGGTTCCACTTCAAAAGGTGCAGTACAAATGGGGTCTGGCTCCATCAGCGGCCTGCGAGTGTGACGCTGACGAACAAATCGAAGATCAAACACCGATCCTCTTACTGGAGCATATGGTTCGGCGGTTTTAGATAATGAAACACAATCTGGTTGATCAGTACATGACCCGAAGTCTATCGTGGCAGATTGGTACGAAATGAAAAAAAACGACTCAAATGACACAACGACGACGTAGCGTTGTTCAGTCTTTCAGAACAGGGGTTCCCAACCTTTTTCTGACCATATACCCCTCAAGCATTTCGACAGATGAGCATATACCCCTAAAATTTCTTATGACAAAAAAGCTGAGTAAAATAATAGAAATCCACCGAATTTTTAATAGAAATTTTAGAGTTTTAGAATATGAAGGTAACTATTTTTGAAAATAAGATTCACTGATATATGTACAAATAGTTGGAGATAAATAATATGCGAATATATTTTTCCCTTCAATTGCTAACGTTCAATGCACCACTTCAGATAGGCAAATGTACCCCAGGTTGGGAACCCCTGCTCAGGGTTCCCACGCGGTAGTGAAAAAGTATTGAATTTCAAAATCGGTTTTCCAAGACCTTGAAAAAGTATTGAATTGGCCAAAATATGCATTAAGTATTGAAAAAGTATGGAAATTCTAAATGGAAAAGAAAATTGAAGTATCAGAGCAGAATTTTAGTGAAGGCAAAGCAGTTCATTATTTACGCAGTGTTAAAGCAGTGTATTTACGCAGTGTTAAAGCGAAATTGAGTTTCATGATTAGGAGTTTCAAAAAATGAAGAGAAGTAATGGTAGTGAGCTTTTTTAATTCAGTATTAAAAAAGGTATTGAAAATGAATTTTGAAAATGTGTGGGAACCCTGCCTGTTTTAGAACCATAATGTGAGTTGATATGGCACTGGCGTCGTTTTTACCTTTCAGTCAAAAGCGTTAGAAATACTCGATAATCGCTGGGGCGATCTACGTTGATTGTCATGCTGCTTACTTAAAGGTTTGGATGTGTGGCGGAAGGATTCTTGATGCGCCCTGTTCCAGAGTCGGTCACATATATCGCAAGTTCATGCCCTATTCTCTGCCTCGAGGAACAAACATCAATAAAGTGAGGAGATTGTAATTTTTAGTTGTTGTTGTCGTCGTTCCAGAATCCGAAGCATTCAACATTCTACCTTTCATCTACAGCTTTAGCTGATTTTCAGTGATATTGCGCCTGAAAAGGATTGGGTATTGTCGAACTGTCACTTTTACGCTACTTTCCTGTAAAAGGCTTTACTTGGTTCTCTTTGGTACAGGTACATGGCCATCAATGTTTTAACTGAAATTCACAGAACGCAGTTTCTCTTTCGTGAGAAATAAGATACAATAACTTGCAATTCCTGGCGTAGTTGCGAATTTCGAACGTGTTTGGAGAAAAAATCCTCTCTCCTCTCTAGGTCCGCACTGTCTAAGTGCCAATCGAAGTGACGCTATGAACAAAGCAGGGTAATGGCAACTGTTCCTGTAAGCCTCATGCCTGTCGAAAGTGGGTGCTGTTCAGAAAAATTGTCTCAACCCAAAAAACTCTTTTGTAAAAGCCTTGGCATAAATGCTGCTGAAGCTCAGAGCAAATACAGTACTTCTTGTGCAAGGTTTAACGAATGCACTGCCTCCGACGCATTCATTCTTTTTTGCGGTGGACTTGTGGTTTAATCATTCGACTATTTGCAGAATTTCAAACGAGTGGCCGAAGTTTGGATGGATGAATACAAGGAGTACTTCTATAAGAAAAGACCTCACGTTCGAAATATTGACACAGGTCCTTTGGAAAAACAAATTGAACTCCGAAATAAACTGAACTGCAAAAGCTTTCACTGGTTCATGACCGAAATTGCTCCCGACATTGTGAAGCATTATCCGCCGGTAATGCCGGCGCCTGCAGCTTGGGGGAAAGTAAGATTTCGGCATACTAAAGTTTTGTAATAAGTGTTACTATTGCTGCTGATACGCACACGAACACTTCTCTTTGCAGGTTGTTAACGAAGGGACCCAGATGTGTTTGGATACGTTGTACAGGCCTCAAGGCGGTCCTATAACTGTCTCGAAATGCAAAAATCGTGGATTGGCCGACCAGGTACGTGGGTAGAACTTGTGTCTTGGTTATCTAAACCATGTGTAGGTCATTTATCAAGGCGTGCTGCTAATGTTAATCGTCGCAAATACTGCAGTATATACCAGTCAGTGGTACAAAGTACGATCTTCAAATAAGTTCTTGATGTACGTGCTTCTTACAAAGGAAAAAATGAACTGAAACGTGGTTGTATTTAAAAGGGTTTGACGTGAGGCAATCATATTAAAAACATGGATAAAATGAATGTGTTAAGTTTTGCTTGCTGAGGTGTCCTCCGGAACGGCGGAGACCTCCTATTTTCGCATGTCAACTGTTTCATACGTTGTTGAGTGCAATAAAACTGAACTTTCCTAAAACTATTCGTGATCGAAACGAGCTGGTTAACGTAGGCTTACATGTGTACGTAGAAGAAAAGCGCGATAACTGAACAGCATTGCAGAGCGGCTCAACCAATGTGAGTTCTACTGTACCCGTGTTAACTGTTTAAAAACTTAATGACGTGCTGAACTCGTGGTTGGCACCTGTGGTTGGAGAAACGCCTGCTTGACGGTTATGTTGTTTAAAAGCGGCTGTTTTCCGCTCAACTTCTTCGTCTTATGATCGTTAAGAACTTTTGTGTTCCGCTCATGCTGTCTGTGATCTTTTGCGTTGCCCAGAGGCTAAAGCTGGTCGGGAATTGTTTATTTTCAAGCGAACCCTTGTTTGTTTCGATTCGAAACAAAACTGCCAGCGACTGTGTGAACACAGCAGCAATATTTTTTGTTCTAACCTATCCGGCATTACAGGACTTGATTCTAACGTGGAAAGAAGACATTAGGCCTGGGAGAGACATGGACTCGGCCAGAAAAATGTGTGTTGATGGCCAGAGCTTGAACAAACCTCTTTTGGTGTGGGATTGTCATGGCCAGTATGGTAATCAACTGTGGAAGTACCGTGTAAGTTTTCCTACTGCATTGTTATTAGCTACCAGTGTATGTCAACGCAATCGTTCGCTCGGTTTTTCTGAATGAACAATAGTCATCCGAGAAAATTTTCCGCGGTTATCGCGTCAGCGTTAAGTTGTTCGTGTTTCTCTATTCTTACTTGCGCAAAGCAAGTAGTATTGCCAGTATAGAGTTGGTTAGGCTTTTATAAGATATTGGACGAAGTCTAACCAGCTCTATACTGACGGCGTAACCAATCGTTCCTCCATTTTTGAGCACTCTACGTTTAATTCCATGAAACAAGCCTACGAGGAGCACTAAGTGAATTTTTTCAGTCTTGTTCATTCACAAGGGCGTTTCTAAAAGTAGGGAGGACAAAGAGCTGATCGCGATGCGTGTGTTGCTACTGCACCAGTTGCGACAGCAGCATCGTGCTTGAACGTCAAGGTTAGATTGTTGGCAGCTTAATATATCTGCTTCACCTGCAGGAAGCCGAAAAGCAACTGTACCACGCCGTCACTGGACTTTGCGCATCTGCTCAAGAAGGCGGAGGCCGCGTAATTCTTCTGCCTTGTGACGTCACAGACCTCAACCAGCACTGGTCGTGGGAAAACACCGACGCAGAGAAATTGCGGAAATTCAACGCCAGGCCAAACTCACCCGCATAACGTGAGCTGTTTCGTGTAGTTCCGATATATTGCGTGGATTGTCGGACCTCCCAAGTGAGTAAAGCTTTTGTAGCAGCGTCGTGTTTTCCGTGATTAGCAGTGGCAAAACGTGCAGTGCAATTGTGCGGACTGTAGAGAACAAATATATTTCAAGCAAAAGTCTCTTAGCGTAGCGTTTATTCACTCGAAAGTGTTTTACGCAATTGTGCAAGTCTTGCGTTTGTGCCGCGATACATATGGCGCGGAATAATGTGTCTGCTGCTCATTTCCATTCCAACAAACCTCCGTTGCTTGGTGTGCTTCAACACTGTGGATTACGTCACCACGTAAATCGTGTTTCGGTTGCAGACAAGGTATGAGGTTGAGTTCGAGGAATTACCGACTAAAATACCTGGTTTGTTTTGAAAAAGTACCGCAGTTTTACGATTTTGTTTTGATAAAAACCGAATGAAACTGAATAAATGCTTAGCAACGACTTCTTGCAGTACACGAAAAAAGAAGAGCTTCGGCTTGGACTTCAGTTCCAATGTACCCACGATAAACAAATTGTGAGAGATAAAGCCGCGTAAAAGTTTAATTGATTTCCGCGCTTGAGATAATTTTTTTATGAGAAGTATTTCGTGAGCATGGCTTTGGTGGGAAAGGGTTTGTTTGGGCAATAAAGTTTTCCTTAATTTGTTCCATTTTTAATGGAAAAATACATAATTTTCCTCGAATCTGTACGTTGTCATGAATAATCGAAATCCTCCAATTGTTCAACCACAGTCCAAGACGGTGGAAGTAGCTTACTTGGTCAAAAAATGCTTCCTCCTTCAGGCCGTACCCCGCTATCATGAATCGCATTTAGTTGTTTTTAAATCTGGTTAAGACGTGGAGTTTTGCTGGAGTTTAGTTTTGTTCTCGAAACGTTTTAAGTTAACTAAGTTACCAGTTTCCAGATTTAGGTAAAAAGATTATCTTTGCTCGTGAAAGATCTGAAAAGTTTTATCTTCTATCAATGCGTTTCATGTAATCATTGCTGAGACAAAAGTTTCCAAAGCGCTGATGTTGTCTCGACGTTTTTACCTTTCTATAGTTTTCGCCACTCCCTTCGCGGCTGCGGAAATGTCCTTTCTCTCGTGTTTCGTTGCTGTCGTGGCAACAACGTGCTTCCGCCCGTTGAGGAGGTGCGGTCCTCCCCACCCCCAGGGCTCCGGCACATTGACCTCTGATCGCTGGTGTTGTGCACATATTGCAGTATTCCGCGTTTGGCGACGACAGCGCTTATTGTTGGAAAAAGTATTGCATTACGACTTGCTCTGCTGTGACATTCGCAGTGCTAGCAACACGTGTTTTGCATATGGTAATTACGAAAATATTTCCGTTTTTCGGCTTCCCCGTTTTGGTGCCTTGGTTGTCAAGTTTTTGTTCCATGAAAGTAATCGCGTTGTGGATGGGTTCGTGCAATTCAAATAAACTTTATTTGTATATTTCGCCTGTCTGTGCGTTGGCTGTGTATTTCACAATCACAAACGGATATCATGAGGTCATTGGGCGATTGACCTCCACGTTCTTTCATTTATTTATGAATTCCTGTACAGTTTTCACCCTTTCCTATCATTTTTCCATGTGAGGCACCGTGAATTCGAAATGTTTACCCTCCTTATCCTCAACCCCCATGATCTGCTGCGTATCACGCAGCCATAGCCCTGCTGATAGTCCTTGATTCTGAGGCAGTATGGGGCAATTTTATCCCCAAACGACCATCGTGAAACAGGAAATTCCGATCTTTTAGAAAAGTGTTTGTATTCCTGTCGTGTCGTTCACAGGCGTAGCTAGGGGGATTAGGAGGCCATGCCCCCCAAATTTCCCCAAAGAACATATAGTCATTTTGTGCTTTGAGAGACAGTATCACAGACAAAATAGTCTTATTCGCTTAAAATCAAACATTGCGCTACTGGTGTCGTTCTTTATCACAGCATACAGGACACCGTACCCGTTAAACGTCACGTTCAAAAGATGTTGTTCAGCAAAGTACAGTAAAATTTTCTCATCAGGATTATGGCTTCGCTCACAAATGGAGTCTAATCTTCTTTCTGTCGAACAATGCTGACAACCATGGGCGTCGGCAACAGCGCCGCATTTCGATGGTGGGTGACCTGGGGCGCAGGGGCAGTGGGAGGCCCACGTGGGGATGCGTGGGAATCTTTAGGTAGGGATTGTCGATGAAGTCATTAATATTTCCACGTATCATTAATATTTATGACGTAATATTGTGAAGTCACATATGTTAACTATAACAAATTTTTTGAAGCAACTCGATACTTGACTATGATTACCAAATTTACGAAAGCGTTACCGGTCACCAGAAGCATCGCGTCTTTTTTTGAAAACTTGCGTGAAAAAAGTTTCTAGGCGATCCAACGTTTTCATCATCTCTAAACGCCAGTCCTCGCTTAGCAATAAATTTTATGACAAAAACCAAACTTTGCCGGCAGAAGCGATTTCCAATATTTTTCGCATTCATTGACCTGACTGGATAGCTCCGTATCAATTCTTCCATGTGATTTACATCTGCGACCAGTACTGTAGCAAGGCAAAGTGACGCCCCGGGCCAACATTAAAAATGCAGACCTTTTCACCCCTCAAATTTGCTTCCAAGAATTAAAAACACATTTCGTGGTTATTAAAGTACAGCAGAATTTGCCTACTTCGTCACCTCATGGGGATTAGAAAAAAGTGACGATTTAGGCGAACTGACGAATTACGCAAACAAATGAAATATCTATCACAGAAGCGTGTATACTTTATCACAGTAACTTGTATACATAGTGCATTTTCTTTGCAGTAAAATGCAAGTTTATGACGTTATTGTTGAACACAACAATTAATTCCTCTACCTAGATTCCTCCATTTAATCACACACCTTTAAAATCTATAATAAACTTTTCCGCGTTCTCTCAATGGGGAGTCGGGTCGCGCTTATCTAAACTCTTCAATTTAATCGAGTGCAACGGTGCACAACCTGCGGGCGTACGGCCACATACGGCCATCGATAATGAAATTTGCGGCCGTCCACATGTAATTTAAAATATAAGATTTGGCGGCCGTGCTGGCGTATATTGAAACAAAACAAACGCAAAGCAAGAAAATCAGTCGACGCGAAGAGTAACATTCTGGATGGTGATGCCACGAAGAGTTAGAATCAATACTCAACTTATGTTTGAATGTGTTCTGTGTTGGCTGGCACTTAGCAGTAACCTATTCTTTAATTAAACGCATCTCATAAATATAACTCGAACTCATTGGCGGCCGTACTTCATATAAATAAAAGTAATGCGGCCGGCAATAGCAAAAGGTTGTACACCCCTGATGTCGTACTTCCTAAATCCGTACACTTTAAAGACCTTTCTGCATTCTCTCAATAGGGAGTTGGATCGCGCTTCGCATTGCTGCTCTTTTTAAAACAACCTAATAATAAAATATGATTTGATTTCGTGTTGCAATAATGTTTTGTGGCAACATTACAGAAAGTTCACAGAGGCAAGTGCTTATTTGCCTCAATTTAGCTACGGCCTAATATATATACTGGATATATTACAGGCTATAATAATGAATTTAATAATCTAATCTCAGTAGGCCTAATATAAAGAATGTTTCCTTGTTTACTTCAGCTTTCAGTAGTGTTTTATTTCTCTTACAATATATAAAAGGCTTCAAACGTTAACTCTGTCGCCACTGGCACTGGCAGTGTTATAAGTCGGGCCTGGCTTGTGGGACCGGGTTCGGGCATAAGTTTGTCAAAATGTTTCGGGTCTGCATGCAAAACTTTAAAACATTCAGAGTGACGATATTTTTCGTTTGTTGTGCTCACCGCTGTGAGTGAAGTGGTTGTACTTTTTCTTCAGCTAATTCTATTTGCAAACAGAGCTGCGTTCTTTTGTTCTCTGCTCGGATTAGTCTCACACTTTTTTTGAGAAGGCAACAGCGGTGAGGAAATTAGCACGCGGTGGCGCTACTTCGAAAAGATCAATCTCTTACACGATCCTTGGCTTGTTTTTGAAAACGATGCCCTGCAAACCGGCTTTCCATGCCTGTAGCGCTATCAAGGGCGTACGCAATTGAGGGGATTGGGTTCACACCCCCGGCTGAGCTTGATATTTTGCAAAAACTTTATTGCCTGCGCAGAGGAGGTTAATTGTTTTCGCATACTTTTTGCTTGTTAATTTGTCGACATAATGCGAACACCACGGAATAAATATGCATGCATGCAAATTTCAGTGAATATAGTAAATTGGCTAAAAAGTAGTAATTAGGTTTTACTGGGCATCTGGTTTATCATCTGCGTCCAGAAACCATCTCACCACTTTTTTCAGACCCGTCGTCCACTACGCATGTTTAAGATTGTGTTCTGCGATAGTTCACTTTATCCGAAACAATTTTCTTTATTCGGTCTACTAAGGCTGATCAACGCATGCGCTGACCGCATTGGCTACATTGCCAATTTCTGTAGCATGATAGAACTGTTGCACGATCTCAAAAACAGCTGTTTTTAACATAGAAGCATTCAGGCGTTTGATAATGTCCCAGCAGGGAAAAAGGAAAACTAAACGTTTGCTGGACCTCTGTACATAACAATAAAACGATTGTTTTGTTGCGTGCTTATGCCCATTCTCAATTCTTGTGTAGTATAGCAAGATTCGATCTTGCAAACCCATTCGCACACTTTCTATGCTCGACTGCTCGTATTCGACAAGACATCAGCACAGCCTCATTTTGCGGTTGTAAATTGCTCTGACGCTGTGATGAGTGTGTTTTACTCCCCTGTTTTAACGCGCAGCCTGATATTTTTGCAGTCACGAACTGCTGTGTCGTAGCGTTCAATTTATTTTCCTCCGATATCTTAATTTGGAGCGCTGATAGTTTATATTCAGTGCAATGACACATAAAATAAGGGAGTGCATGTAGAAGTGTATGCATATTATGTCAACACACTTCGCCAAAATGTTGGTTTGGAAACGTGAACATGACGTCAAATTGTGACGTCACAAACAGTGAACACCGAAGGAAAATACAAATGACCACCATGCATGGGCGTCAGAAGAATTTTTTCCAAGGGGGGGGCACTAGGGGATGTTTCCAAAAATTTTCTATGAGGGGAAGAAGTGGTGAAATTTTTTTTTTATATTGAAACTAAGAAAACAACCGTTTTTGCTGAAATTTTCAAAATCCAGGGAGTCCTTGGCCTCCCTGCTCCCCCCTTCCGACGCCCATGCCACCATATCCCACTGAATGAAACCCTCCCCATGAAAATTTTCTGCGTACCCCACTGGCTTTCATAGGCAGTTTCGTTGATGCCCACAGCCACAGCGTCATCGTGGATAGATTCTTGATAGTTTCTTTTTTATTGAGATACATTACATTCCACAGTGTTATCATTGACCAACAAGCTAAGCTTGCGCTTGTTTAAGCCAATGTTTTGCTCAAGGTGGTTGCTAATTTAGGAATCCACGTGCAGGTAAGAAAATAAACCTTTCAGGATGTCGTTGCAGCTCAATTTCTGTGGTTAATTTCTGTGCATTTTCCTTCAGAATTCTGCTATATTGCAACAAATACAAGTTCTGCTCAAACAAAGTTAAAGAACATTTTATTTAGAAAACGTAGTGTACGGGTATAGCTGCAGGTGCACGGTTTTTAAGATGCTGACTTCTGGTTTTCTAGAACTTTTTGTTTCTGGTCCCACTTTCCATGGGGGGCAAATGCTCGTTTTCCCCCCTGTGGACCAGCGCCAGATTTAAGGGTAAACAAAAGTCCAGGGCCCCCTACCAAAGTGGGCCCTCACCATGTTCATGTGTTTAGGCATGGTTGCATGACTTAATTCCGATTCATTGATTTAATTCTTGCATTGACAGTTTTGTTTGCCGGATAACACTCACGCTGCGCAAGAGCCAGATTCACTATTATGGTGTCATGCAGTGATGAGCTTGCAGTTCACTCATGTCCGCTTTTTTCCTGCAGAGGCAGTTTGCGAAATATTGCGAGCGGAATGTTCTATGTTGTTGTCCCATAACCCTTTTTAGGGTCGTAGCGGCGCTGCCTTAAGGATTGCTGCACGAGTTGAATACAACTTTCATTGATGCTTCATCCATTTCGATTAGCGTTTCTTGGGCAGTGACACCTGGGGCCTCTCTAGGCCTATACCTGACAAGCACATCCCTCTCCAGGCCTTTAGCCTAGGGCGATAGGCCCATCCCTCTCCAGGCCTATAGGCCGATTGTTGTATAATTGGCCTTTATTGCATAACAATAACATGGCAACAAATCTTCAACGGTTTACTTCAAGTTAGAGATGCCACGGGCCAGCAGTTTTGCAGCCCGGCCCGCCTGGAGCTAACATGAAACTGCCCGGCCCATTTATGCCAAACTACAACATATTTTCTAGCCCGGACCGGCCCGTAATATAAAGTAGGCCTTTTTTGCCGCCAAGATGGCGGCAAAATAGACACATGACATAGGTTTGCCAGGGGGCCTTCATTAATCAATTTTGAAAACTTATTTGCCCAATGCCTGTAACATGATACTAACACATGACAAGAGTGCCCCAGGCTGCACTACACTTGCTAGTAGCCTAACGTACTAAGCCTAAACCAGGGGTCACCAAGATGGTGCCTGCCGGTATGGCCCATGTGGGTTGCCCGTGGCCTGTTCTGACAATGGCATGAATATGATCAGTTTCTTTACAATGATGAATATCTTTAAGTTTCATTTTTAATGATAACATCATGTGAAGATAAATCATGCAAATTTTTATTTTCAGAAGTGTGTGTATCAAAGTGGTAGACCTTCGCATGAATCTGTACCAAGAAGCAGCTCTGAGTTTGAGGCAGGAGTTTGGTGACTCCTGCCACACTAACCTGAGATAATATCAAACCAAGGGTTCACAACCTGGGATGCATGTACCCCTAGGGGTAGATTTTCCTATCTGAAAGGGCACATTTGAGTTTAGCAATGGAAGAGAAACATTATGTTTGCATATTATTCATTTCAAAATACTCGCATTTATGCATAGGTCAACATCAGTGAGTATTATTTTCAAAATCAGTAGATGCATATTGGTACAGTAAATATATATTTTTATTTTCCTCAGCCTTTTTGTCATAAGAAAGTTTAGGGAACATGCTCATATAACGAAATCCTGAAGGGGTACATGGCCGTAGAAAGTTTGGGAATACTTGTCCTAAACCTAAACCTCAGCGACAGACTATAAATGAAAATGTTGGTTGCTTTAATTGATTCCTAACATGGTTCATTGATTGCGTGGAAACAAGTGAAACGGAACGTTGGCAGAACGGTAAAATGGAGAGAACAGCAGCAAAAAATATTCGTTGTTAGATTATGAAACTTTGCAAAACACAAAAATTTTTGGCGAGCAGACTGCAGCGGCCCGTAATCACGTCATCGCTAAAAAAATTGCTAGCGGACTGTTTCAAAACCTTAGCGGACGGCCCGAAGACTTGACTGTTAGCGGCCCGTGCCATCTCTAGTTCAAGTAAGGGTAGAAGGCATTTTGCCGCGTAACTGTTGAACGAGACATCTTGGCAGGCAATGCAACGATACAGTGACTGCTGATAGCGGAAAAGCACGTAGTTTCATACTGTGTGAAAAAATGAATGGGTGAATCTGTAGCAATGCTTCCACAAGTTTTGAAATTATATTGTTAGTGTGAGACTATAAGTGTAAACCTGGGTTTATTTATTGGTCACTGACCGAACTTTTTGACCGAAAAAAAATTTGTCGATTTGGTGATTAAGCCTGAAAAGGTAGGCTAGTATGGTAAATACTGTTAGGGCGTGTTTTAAAATAATATTATGGGACAAATGACCGAAATGTCTCAGCGAAAAAAAGCGCAGAAGTGAACAATTTGCCTGGTTGAATAGCTTAATCAACGTACGCTTATGCAGGCTTCCTTTCACACAGTACTGTATAAAACTACGTGACTTGCTATTTGCGTTTATGTAGGCTTGTGAGAATACGTCTTAATCTTTAATGTTTATTTCTGACTTCTGAGTGAGTACTGAGTGCAAAGCTACATTTGCTGTGGCGCTTTTTCATAATTCATCTGTTCAATTTTTGTAAGCCTACTGGTATTCTAACTTTAGTAAGCTGTCCGATAGCCGTATCAACATACCGGTCTGCTTGTCTGGGTTTATGTATGAGCGTTCTGCTTGTCCGGGTTTATGTATGAGTTGAAGGCCAGAGACTGGCAAGGTTGAAAAGTTTTCTTTGATTAGGATTACGACTTACTGTAGCGTGTTTTCACAAATACTCTGATAAGAAAACACAAATAAAAATTTGAAAAGGCTGACATTTGTATTTATATGCTATGCAGAGCATGCTAACGTTCTTGCAAAAAAGTCGCTAAGTTTCATTTGGGCTGTTCTTGAGACAGCTTTATCTAGAACAGAGGTTCCCATCCATTCTCTGACCATGTATCCCTTCATCATTTTGACAGATTAGCATGCAGCCTAAACAATTCCATAATTGCATAAAGTGCTTTCGCAGTTTCGTACACCATACTGTAGAAATCTGTGGCAGTATAGTAAGAGGCCGAAGCGAGGGAGTGCGCATGACAACGCACAGATACCAAACTTACAATTTTCGCTTCCAACTTCTGCGCCAAAAAAATGTGTCAGCCTATAACATTGCAGCCGTCTGTTGCAAAAGTCATGTGCAGGAAAACATGCTTCCCTGAAATCGTTTTACTTCAATAGAAGGCAAAACCATATCTCGGCTTTCAGAATTTAGGGTGTCATTGCAAAATTATAGAGAGTCATGTTGACACCCAAAAACGGCTTAAAAAACACTGGCCTAGTCATAAGGTGGGCTTATCAACATTAAATTTTGGCGGTTGAAGTGAATAACTCCGCAAAGGTAACGTTGCTCAGTTTCAATACAGTGGCTGTTTTTCTGCATGCCATGACATAATGGTGTCGGAAAATAACGTTCTTGAAGCGCGGTAGTGCAGTTGGTGGGCTTGCGTGGGTAACTTTGAGCTCAGATTGTCGGTTTTAACTGCAAGTGGAGTGAATCAGAGCCAACCGATAGGCAGTGCGAGTTTCGTAAAAGTCTCCTTTGTTCAACGGTATACTTAGTATTGGCAGTCATAGAAAAATTCATTTCAACAAGAAAAGCTTAGAAAAAGTGTTGCTCTCGTTTTGATGAATTTTAGGCAAGAACAGGGACACCGGAGAACGAGTACATGATTGGGGCACTGCTCACCATGCCCTTTTCACGGGCGAACGGAGGTGGAGGTGGTGCCCTTTCATAAAGTATCAGAGGTAATTTCATGGTTTATCAAGATCGATTTGGAAACAAATTTATTGCAGCTATTCGCGCACCCAGAAACTTCGGAATGGTTTTCTATAATTTCTGTTATTAGTCTTGATCGTTGCTGAACAGAAACAAACATAATTGGTAACGATTTTTTGTACGCTTGCATTGCCCTCAACTCTTTTACTGATCCCCTACCGCTGTTCCGACGTCCCTGGGCAAGAACCTTAGCCTGAAAACCTAACGCAAGGGTAAACGATATGTTTAGATATGATTTGTGGTTAAGGCTTTTGTTAAAAAGGGCGTTAATCGAAATGCTTGTACATAGCAATGGCTGTACTAAATAAAGTTGTTCAGCACAATTACCGTCGAACGTAAAACGTTGTAGTCACTGCTGAATATTCATAAGGCCTATGCCTCACCTGGCATGGTTTGGTAATACAGTTTTCGAAATAGACGGCTGTTGGTAACCAGTCCCGTTGCCACGGGGGCTTTTGGTGGCCTTATCCCCCCAAACAAAACTCCAATCTCCCCAATGTGAAATGTGAATCACTATAAATCAGTGGATGTTTTGCAAAATTTGAGAACGTCAATCCCCCCTGCACAAACATAAAGTCCCCCAATGGAAGACCTTCTGGCGATGGTTCTGTTGGTAACGAACAAAGGCAAACACTATGCATGTATCACTGGAGGGGTTCAGCATATTATCCCAACAGCTAGACCGAGTGCGCAAGTCACGATGAAGACTGCAAGCAAACGCTTCTCAACCATAGCTGGTTTTAAATCTGTTTAAGATATTTTTTCTCCGCCGAAGTGCCGACAGAGTTAACGTTTAAAGCCTTTAATATATTCTAAGACAGTGGTCCTCAACCTTTTAAGTTTGCGGACCGGTAAACTTTCAAAACAAATTTTGCGGACCGGTGGAGTTTCAAAATCAACCCGAAATGTAATTACGACAAAAATATGCAATTCAAAAGAAGTATGAAAAATTCAATTCAATGAGAAGTTTGCTACTGTCTGTTTGATATCATACGTGTTAAACGCGGTTCTAATGAAGTTTCTGCAAGGCGAAGTAGAGCGTTGACTTCCACACGATTTCTCTGTTTGGTCTTGATGAGAGATAACGATGAAAAGCTTCTCAGATAGGTAAGTTGTACAAAAAATCAGCAGTAATTTCATTGCTTTGTCACTGAACTCAGGATATTCGTTTTTAAGCGAAATCCAAAATTGTGACAATGGCAAGTCTTTATGCTTGGACATCAACGTGGTATCGCAGGAAAGCTCAATCAGCGATTCTTTCTCAATGGCGTTAAGATGGC
>Ga0210059_1004737_pt1 | contig 21947 bp, 12 predicted proteins | sample Ectturendosymbi2_FD_188042 | JGI IMG/M metagenome (GOLD analysis project Ga0210059, IMG submission 188042) | Ecteinascidia turbinata endosymbiont from Florida, USA - Sample 2 (SPAdes) (version 2) | ecosystem: Host-associated > Tunicates > Ascidians > Unclassified | place: Key West, Florida...
TGAAAAGACTGCTCTAGTGATTACGACACCCCGATCTTCAACTAGGTCGTTTGCGAATGATTTAGCACCCCGCCTTTCGAACAGGAGGATGCACCAACTAGGGAACGGCCCTTGCCGCGCTCGCGTAAGGTCGGATATCGGCTCTAGCAACAGCCCAAATGTAAGCAAGTTTGCAACAATGGCATTGCCTTGCCCACCTACCACGATCTTTTGAGAAAACAAGTCAAAATTGTTCACAATAGAGCTGCTATACGCTTTCACAACTGTCAAATTACATGGCAATTACTTAGGGATTAACTGCGACATACAAGACAGCTCACGAATCACAGGCTGCATCCACATTCTAGCCGCCACACCTTCCAAACGTAAGAGTTCATGAAGACCACCAAGCAAGCACTGGTTCACAATCAGTGCCTCGCGTGGTTTGAAGTGGAACGCATAGAAATCTAAACATAAAAATTGAATAGATAATTTGACCACTTCAGTATCAAGCAAACACAGGCGTGAAAAGACGAGCGGGTAAGCTTTCTGTGTGGCTGTTTTGAGACAATTGTTTGCGGGAATACTTACGAAGATAAACTGCATGTCTGCCTCAGTGATCACATGATTTCACCACCAACAATGAAAACAACGCAACCGTCTTTTCTTGACATAACATAACGGCAATACCTGTTTTTTGTCCAGGGAGCTAACGCATGACATGGTGGTAAGGTAAGTGCCTTCTCTGCGGTGCTGGTAGGTCTGGAGATCGTCTCTAAGACCTTACAATTTGGTACTGTAAGCTTGCCTGGTGCCTGGTGCACGGTGTACAGAGGAGCTGCAGTGACAATCTCTTGCGTTCGCTGTCTCTGTTGCGTTCCACAATTGTCTCATGTTTTCTGCGGTTGACTATGTCAATCGTGCAAATATGCAAATATGGCTTGGCACCACAAAACACCACTGTTATATGTCGCCAAAATCACCGATAAATTCATTCTTCGTCCAGGGCTAACGCGAGAAGTATTACATATTCTGTCTCTGGTTGCAATGGCGAGAAGCTATCTCGTGTCCATTGAAATGTGGCAGCTCATGTAAAATGCGTTATGCCCGTCTGCTCAAAAACTTTTGGACCTACAGTTTTTCAAATTAATTGCGCAGATAAACAAAACCTGTTTATGTTTTGAGAGAGACATCAAATCAATATTTCTCTAACGCGGTGTCGACCAAATCTCAAATGAGCGGAAGTTATTATCAGGGGTTAGGTGGATGTCCCATGTGTTGTTTATTCTGTGAGCTAATAAAATGTGTATCGATGTTTTGCAGAAATCGTACTTAATTTTTCCAATTACGAAGAATTGGGTGAGTGCGTGGGGAAACGTACTTTTTTCAGTAACTCCAACAATTTTTAGGAACCGCTGTGCTACACAATATTCCTTGTAAATTTATTAAAATTTCTTTCGAAAAAATTAAGCTTAATATTTATAAACCTATCAATAATTCTCTGTTTGTCGTCAATCATCTTTAAATTTTTGGTATACCAAACAAAGTATCATTTTTCTTTAAACTTTTAAGTCTTAGTGAAACACAATCTTGCTGTTCCAGTGCTAATTTAATTATTGATCCTTTAAACAACGCTTTCTTGAATGGGTACAGGTGAACGTACTAGAATTTATGTTTGTGTGGCATTGCAAGTAGGCACGGTGGCCCTAATAGGAACATTCCGTATTTCAAGAATTGCGATTTTTTGACAGAGCAAATAAATCGTGGATCGGCATCTCGCAATCGCGATATCGATGCAATGTTGCAGCCATTCCTTGGTCAAATAAGTTGAGTCTTAACTGCTCCACCCACCTATGGATGACTGAATGCTTTTTTTTACGTCGCATCTGTATCATCTGTAATGTTGGTGTCATTTGGAATGTCCGTCATCATTTATTGCCTGATATGATGACTGCTTATGATTGAAAACAAGCATCTTGCACGCTTTTCACAGTTTTCGAAGTTGCAGAGCTGCAATAACAGGACCACAAACAATGATTTGTACACAAGAACAGTGTTACACAAACAACGAATGTTTTTATTTGTATTTTCAAACACATGCTATGGCCACAATGCTGTTGTCACCGAAACCAAAAGCAAAACTGACGCCAATTGCAGGAAGGCTGACGTCAAGAAACTGCATTGTTCGACTCATGCGTCTTGCACAGCTAGGAACTGCTGGAGTTTAATTACGCAGACCGCTTCATCCTTAAAGCTACCTCTTGGTAAAACAAATGTTTATGCTTCTCACTTGTTTCAGCACATTGGCGGTGTTATGTTGTGCTCACATGCTTATTAATAACAACCTAAACCAATCGTGTGATTTTAAGGTAAATATTAATGACTATGAAAAAACACACTCAACTTGCACAAGTATCTCGGGGTGTACATTGACCAAAATGTTTATTGGGAAGGCCACGTATATAACCTTGAACTAAAACTATCCCAAATGTTGTAATGTTTTATAGGATAACATATTGCCTTAGCAGTAATGCATTGAGATCAATTTTCTACACTTTAACTTACAGTCATCTTTAATATGCAATTGGTGTCTGGGGTGGAGCTGCAAAAACAGGTTTGAACCGACTAATTTCTTCTACATGACAAAGTAGTAGCACCAATGATCTACACTGCTTTTATGCCTGCGCCTCACCACTGCATAAAAATTAAACCTTCCTAAGCTTGCTGACATACACATCCATGAAATAGGCAAATTTATACTGGAGCGGAATTCCTGTCAATTTCGATCAGTTGCTTACTTCTGTAAGTCAGGCCCACTCTCATGCAACCAGTACTGCTACACGAGATGGATACTGTTGGCAACTGGCTTCAACAATTAGGAGCAAAATATCTTTAAAACGCTTTGGCCCAAACATTTGGGTCTCTATTGATCCTTCCTGATGACATTTCACCATCTTCATTCAAAAGGTACTCAGACTTGTTAATGCATATAGTGACTGACTATAGGGTGTTGTGCAATGGCTAAGGTTAGGACTGCAAAACTTGGATTTGCCGAATTCTGCTTATGTGCTATGTACCGTGAATTTTGTTTCGACGCGTATATACTGTAAGCGCGATGTCTATTTTGAAATCCTAGTGTTATTTGTGCGCAAGAAAGCGTTATTTCTTGCTGGTTTATGGTTTTTGTTGTAGTTGTTTTTGCCATCGCGGTGTTTCTTTTTGCAGCGAAATTGCGCGAAGTGCGTCTTCTTCATCATCTGCAGCAGGCCGTGCTCTTTGATGATTCCTGCATCATACTTCAAAACTTCTGCACATGTGAAGCCTTCTACACCACACTGCAGTGACTGCACATGACCAATCAAATGGCTGGCTTTTACGGAAGTTGGAAAATTGACTTTTAATTGGCACCACAAAACAAACTGCTGCATAGCAAACATTTATCTGCTTGGATGCGAAAGGGCTACAGAAACACGGACCGAGTTTCATTTCAGCGGCGTCTACACTTTCTCTCATGCTCAGCATCTTGCTGTACTAGGCAAACGACGATAGATACCAGTTGTGACCCAGCAACCCTTGGGCAACTGTGCTCATCCAGCAGACTGCAACAATTTTCAAAAATATAAACCTGTTTGTTTTATCAACAATTCCGCAATGCACTTCAAACCACGATAGAAATTTATGAAGCTGTCGAGGTGTTCCCGATAAGACAAACAGCTTAACAGGCTTTTTGCAGTGTCCCAGCGCTTGAAATTTCATTTGCATGCAATTGTCTAATGTTTGCGCCTATAAAATAGACTCTCTCTCTTGAACTGTGGTTTGCTTTACAGCGGTCATTTCTCGAGACATTATGGGCAAAGTCAGATCTCCGCTAGGAATAGAAAAACTGCATATTTGGCTGCGATTGCAATTTTTTTGTACCTTAACAGGACTCACGTATATAATGTTTTCCTGTTCTGAAAAACGCTGCAGTGAAACAATATAATAGCAAAATAAAAACAAAACAGAAAAAATGTCCCAGAGTTGAGGTTTGCTCAAGCAAACCATGACACCAGTTAGACCTGCCGGTGCACGTTCGCCAATCCTCAAAGTTTGTGGAGAAGCTTTGACCAGACTTCAGTTTATTCTGATAATAGTCTCATTTGAGATGCAAGCGCAACATTAATCCTATTTCTTCATTGAAGCGATTACAACTGATGTGATAAATCAATTTTGAACTTTCTGTGCGTTTTGGATTGAAAACTGTTTGTCACTTTGCATTTGAAGACATTTTAACTGATTTACACATTATCTGCGGTTGAAAAAATTCTTATCAACTGTTGAAAGGCAGACAGATGTCATGCGTGTGCCAGAAATTGACGACGACATACCATGCTTAATGACACATCACGCGGTTGACTCTTCACTTCAACTTGTTTCTTAGCTTGAATGGTTTCAGAACATCTGCGAATGTATAGCTGAGGCGAAGCTGTGAAACTCTGGAGAACAGAAAAGTCCTGGCAAACTCACCTGTCCAACGCCAATACAGTAAATACTTTCCGTTGAAACGGCTTTCTCGTCTTGGCGGGAAAAAGTTAAAACTGGTCTACCGCGTTATCACCGATGCCGGATACTGCTATGCCCGTCAACATACGTTTACTGTGTGTGGTTACTTTGCCGTCAGTGAAAGTTGGTTGGCCGAGAACCTGTTCAGGATTTTGGTTCATGCTCTGTGTCTGAAAACTGTCATGGAAACGTTTTTTTCCCGAGGTGTGTGTGCGAAGACACGCTCTGGGAGTTTGAGCGTGGTGCATATTCTGAACGGCTTCAATTGCTGATAGCAGCACTGTCACGCTACGGCAAACGTGAGTCGAAGCGAAAAGAAATTTTCTCTACACTTCTTTCCTTAAGCGTAAGTCTGTAAGTCTGTCCTTGAGGAGTTGAGTATTGAGTGAGCAGACTACGCTGCTCTCTCAACAAATGTTCGGCAAAGACTTGAATAGAGATGGTAGCTTTCCTCAGCCTAACTTTGTTTTGTGCAAATGTTATGCTGGTGATGAGAAGGACTTGAAGTATACAAGGTTTGTCTCAGTACTGCTGGTAATAGACGTCGTATCAAAGATACATGGGGTTAAGAAAGTTTCTTTATAAAATTTAATTTTTGTGGAATAAAGTGGATTCAACTTATCTGTTGACAGGCCTGTGCATTACTTATAAGTGTTTTTGTGGAATGTGTGATAATGCGAATGCTGCTACAGACTTTGACATCATTAAATAATGACATGTTGAAATACCATTGTTCATTAATGATGCATTGCAGTAAATGCCGCCAGTTTGAAATTCCATGCGTATTTTATGCGAATGTAGTACTCTGTTGCTTGATGATTTGTGGTCAGCATAACTTATGTTATGGGCATTGTAAAAAAAGGCATAATATTATTTGATGTTAAAGTTAGGCATTAGTAAGAAGATTATAAAGTTGAGTACTAGAGTACAGTGTTGGAGGCCGATGTATAGCATTCAAATTCCTGCAATGCATTAACCCTGTGGCTTGTAGAAAATCATTGTACCCGGTATGGACTTGTAGGGACCCGAAAAATTTCCATTATTACTATTTCACAAAATTGATTGCAGTATCCGTTCCGATATTTCTCCTGATCATTTTATCTGATTCTAGGGACACGATTTTCAATTCTAGGGAACCGATTCAGGTTAGTTGGATTAGCTGGGATTTCAGCTGGAAACTATTCGCAACAGGACAAATGTTTGCGAGGCTGACACAATTTCAACATCACTGGCCAGCACTTAATTTGTCTTGTTCTGCCGTGTTTCTTCAATAGAGTTCTGCGCGGGTTTGAAATTTTTGTCCGCTCCCGTCCCGCAGACCATCCAAAACCCGCTCTCCTCCGGAGCTTTTTCTGTCCCAAACCTGCGTATGTCTGAAAACCACTAAAACTTACTGATATCACAAATTTCCAGAAACACTGTCCCACCGGTAATCAAACGTTACTAACAAGTTAAAATCAGCCGGATTGGGTAGAGAACCCGCTGCGTTAGCAATCCTGTTCGAAAACTATAGTCCGACAGCAAATAAAAGGAAAATCGATTGATGTCCTAGATGCAAAATTGCCTGACCTTGGAAAACAGAGGTAGAATTTTAGGACGGAATTACTCATTTTATTCCGCCCACAAGCGCTTTGTCCACGATTCATGTGTCCCATGATAACAAGAAAGGGCTCCTCGTCCTTTCTCTTAGCAGATTGCCTAAGTATGTTTTAGGAAATATATCCGCAATTGTGGTTTTTGTAGAACAAAAAGTTTCATATATTTCAAACTCAGCATTATCGCGTCTTGTCTTTTTATCAGCCGTGTGCACTCACCATTTCTAGTAGGAAGAAATGTTTTTACTTTTTCGCACTTACTTGCTCTCAACGTGTTCTGCACAGTTAACTTTGCGAAGCAGCTTCTAACAAGTGCATGCCTTATTCCTTTCCATGAACTGCGCGCGCGCGTTTAGTTGTTTATCACTAACGGCGTTCGACATTTTTTTTGTAATCACGTGAGTGGATTTCGCCTGATCGAAGAAATCAGTGAAGGTTTTTGAATATTTCCGGTCTAAGGAACACATCACTCTCTCCACAGTGGAGAACAGTTATTACTTGAACACAGATATGTGCATGTCTGAACCATCGAAATGAAGGCATAGACCAGTCGGCAATCAGTAATCATAGAGCAGTTAATTTTCGTCGACCTGGACAGCGAGACTTGGCCAGCTGGGCATTTCTCAAATGTGTGAAGTGTGCTAAAGCCAGAGGAAAAACTACCTTCCTCATGACGTGCAAGAGGGACTTGCCGCAAGTTAATTGTGTTCTGATGTACATTCACTTTAGTCTTTCGTTAGCTTGCTTTTTCTGCTCTTGTTTTAGACTTTTCAACATTGACTATTTTTAGGTTTTAGACTTTCAACTTTCACTCGTAAGCAGTGCTTGCAGATTGTAGGACTGAATATGTATAATGTTACAAGAAATCAATTTCTTATATAAAACAATTTGCCGATGGATTCATTTGTTTGTCACTTTTTTGGGGACTAGTTACTATTTGAAAGCAGTTCAGTGACAAACATGAAGACAAACACAAAGTCTTGCACAGATATTTCTGTACTCTCAGTAAATGTTCTGCAAAGACTTGAACGGAGATAACAGCTCTCCTTGCCCTAACTTTTTCTTGGGCAAATGTCATGCTGGTGATGAGAACAACTCGAAGCATACAAAGTTTGTCTCAGGGCTGCTGGAAATAGACGTTGTGCCGAAGACACAAAAAGTTCAAAAAAAGTTAAATTCTTTGGAATAAAGTGGATCTAACTTCTGACTGTTGACACTCTTGTGCAATGTAAGTATTTTTGAGGAATATGTGTTAATGTGAATGTGGCTGGAGACGTTGATATCACTGAAATAATAACATGTTGAATGTCATTGTTCATTATGATACAATGTAGTAAGCCTAAATGCCGCCATTTTGAAATTTTATGCGAATGGATTGCACTGATTGCTTCATGATTTGTGAACAGCATAACTGATGTTATGATCATTGCAAAAGAAAGGAATAAGAACATTTGTTGTTAAAGTTATGCATCAGTAAAAGATTATAAAGTACCCACTCACATTCACCGCATGCTTACGTTCAATTTGCTTGAAAATTTTTTTTACCATAAGTGTTTGAAGTGCTGCGAAAGGTTGCAGTTGTTGGAAGAAAGATGAACCGGGCTGGGTACTTAACAGTCCAAAAATGGTGGCCAGCAGTTCCAAGCTGGGCGGGCTACATGCGACGAGCAATGTTTGTGTGACTCCAGCGGTTGCTTGAAGCTAGCCGCCTCACAATGCGTTAGTTTTGCTTTTCGGCTTCGGTGATAACAGAACTGTGGTGGTTGCGCGTGTTCGAAACTACAATGCGCGTGTTTTCTCTAAGCCCTGCTCTCATTTTTTCATGATTTCACCGGCAATTTACAGGACTGAAAATGCGTAAAAGAAGCAAAATTACCAGCTTTAGCTGCGTCGCCCTTGTGGAGATTTGTTGAATGTGAATAGGTGCATTCGCAATCATCGCGATGTTACGAAAGCGGAGCACAGCAAACAAATGCCTTTACGGCTCTACAGCAAAATTAAAGGCCTCAGTACTCAAGTGCGTAACAGCACGTGCACGTTTCTATACCACTGATCAATGATAGCCATTTGCATGTTTTTTCAGCGGTTACTTTGGCAACGCCTTGGGTTTGTCAGAAAGTCTTTTTCTCTAAAATCAGGAAGGGTAGTTTGCGGGGAGTACAGTGTTTTTTTAGTTTGGTTTCGGCGCACCTGCAGCGATTACGCATTTTAGCGGTTAACAGTTGGTGCGGTTGCCGGTTTTTGATTGTTGCAGAAGAGAGTCCAGCAGACTAAAGCCAGCAGCCTTCAAAAGTTTGGTTGTGACACGAAGTTGGGAATAACGTAGTTTACGTCTATCATAAGGCTAAAATTGACTGTGAATCATTGCCAAAATCTTTTATCACAACTTCAAAAAATGTTGTTACCAACTTAACAGCGAACACTAGACTACAGTGTGCAGTGTGAAAATTTGTAAAATACGAAAAATGAAATTTGCAGTATTAAAAGAATAAAAGACTGCTAAATGTAGTTCACTCAACTGCAAAAAGTAAGCTAGGCTGTGCAAATACGTTGACAGAAGCCAGCCCGCTAAGCAGCCTTCTCTGAACATCTGCCTCAGTTCTGCGATTTGGAGTTACATTTACAATTCAGAGTAACATTTACAATTCAGATTTCACTTTCAGCAAGGTACCTCACACCTAGCCGAGGTAGGCCGAAAGCTGCTTCCTGCTTGACAACATATATAATAAAGCAGCAAGTATCATATTACTTGTATTACGACTATGCCATGAATCTCACAACATTGTCTGTTCAACTGCATACATACAATATGTAGCATGCAACGAAGTGTATGGCAATATGTATTTATTCACCACTGCAATTAACAATGAAGCTTTATTAATATGAAGTAAGTGGGCAGCCGCGTACTGAATTCCCTGCAGTGTACAACTGATAAATCACATACATGAAATGCCCTAATTACATCTTTTTGCCCAAACATTCAAGTGAGTCCGTTGCTCATCAATTCTCACAAACCAAGGCCTGAAACTAGAACGTTTGTTGATTATATATATATTTAATGTGATTTCTACGACATGAAAATCTTTCATGTATACACTCAATATCCAAAAAGTATAATTTCAATAATTTTGTCAAAACTTATCAAAACTTAAATGCCCAAATGTTTAGAGATTTTTCCCAAATTTTTGACAAATCAAAACGTTTGACGGTGCATTTGCACCCCTGCAGTGCACCCCTAGCTCCTACACCACTGAGGTTGCGTATTCCGCTTGAAATTCTGACTTTTGCTGCCATTGCCTAAACATGATAATGAAGAGTTCATTGAATACAGAAGAAGAGCAGCGTGTAAGCAAATGTAAGTTATTTTCTTTTTGACTTAGGATAATTCATAAAGTCATGAATATATGTACATACGTATACGAGTGCTCGACGTTTAACGGCAAGGATTGGAGGGTGGATTGAAAGAATAAAAATATTTATACAATTTAGAGTATCTGTGGAGGTTATCACAAAATGCTGGTACCACAATTACTTCAAAACAAACCGCTGGTGACTATGTGATGTCATACTTCACTGTTTGCGATCCGAGACTATTTGGAACAGGCCTGCACAACATACGCCTCGTGGAAAGCTGCTCTTGCGGCCCGCGAGAGCTTACTCCATTGCCGAAAATGTTGCAAAAGCTCGACCTCGAGTAATTGGTGTTTCAGCATTTCTTCCATACTACAACGAAATCTCCACACCAAAATGAAAACGACTTTTGCGTTCCGCGGCAAATTTATGTTTGTAAAATGGCCCTTGGAGATTTCTGAGTTGTGCAGACCTGGTTTCGAGTAAGAATCTTGGATTCTAGCAAATGGGTAACATTTAAAATGTTTAGGTTTGCCGTAAGTCAGTGGTTCCCTAACATTTTCTGATCGCGTACTGTTTGTGGGTCCCGTCACGGCACACCACGTTGTTCCAGGAAAACCCAATGTACCAAACATCATTCAGTCAAAATTTTGGAAAACCTGACTTAACACAAATGCTGTATAAACAAAATGGCTGCGAGAAATTATAATCGTCTTTTTGAAAACCAAAAAGGAAAGTACATAAAAGTGAAGGAATTTATTACAGAACCTGACAAGTGCAAACTATACAGTGACTATATATTTTTGTAAAGAAAAAAAGGCGTACAATTTTGAAGGCCTTCGCGCACTACTGGTGGTACGCGCACCACAGTTTTGAACCACTGCTGCAAGCGTTTGAGAAATCAGTCGACAAGACTCGGTTTTCTTCTTTTTGCGATGATTCAAACTTGAACATATCTGTATCGAAGTAATAAGTCTCGACAAAGGTGAAGGCTTTGAATCCATTAGAAAATTTGTTTAATTTGAAATCGATTTCACGTAACTGTGCACAACGTCTGTCCTACAGTCTGCAAGTGACGCTTACGGGTGAAGCCCTAAAAGGCTTAAAGAAAGAGCAGAGAAATCAAACAAACTCATAAGATTAAAATTAATAAAAATAAAGACGCAACCTTTTTCTACCCTCAAAAAAATTGTGAAGATGGATTCTTCTGTTTGTCACCGTTGTGGAGATTAGCCAGTAACCAGAAATAAAATGGTGGAGTGGATAGACTCGAAGTTATTTGCTCCAGGAACAAAGGTAGACGCGACAAGCGAATGAACCGCTGCCTTTCACAGCCCGGCATTCTATTCTTACGTTTCCCGGCTTTCGACTGCAGCAAACGTGCAGTACGCCCGCAAAACGCCAGGCATGCAAAGGAAACCATCTTGTGAGAGGATGAGCAGGCGTTGCTAGTCGAATTGGATTCGAACCGGGTTCCCACATATATTACCTAGAAATTCCCTGGAGTTGAGGCTAAAATTTCCAAAACTTCATAAATATTCTCCAGATTTTGCACAATGCAGTATATTAATTTTTATCTCGCTTATAGCACTTCAAAATATAAACCAGCTCCGGGCTTAATGGCAGTTGGACACCTGGTTTCACTTAGACAAATGTGCTTGAGACCATTTTTGGAATGATTGTTCAGTTCTCTTGGTAGGACAAGAGACAACAATGACCTGGCCAGAGTGGAAGGAATGTTATGCTCTGCTATGAAACTACGGCAGTCTGTAGTTTTCTTGTGGCAAAGCCTTCTAATCAAACAAGCTCTTCAGTGAAACCAACTTCCATGCTTCATTAGCCCTGATGTATGACGAGAGACAGTTTTGTTGCGTACTACACCGCATGGATCTCAGTAGCTTGATGAAGGGCCGAACAACCTGTTTTTTAATTCTGACTGATGCAAAAATTCACTGTGACACTTTTGCTCAAACTGCTTGTTTTTTTGCTGATGGTTCAGCTAAAGCTGATAATGTATCGACTGCAGCAGGCATTACATTTACTTATAAATAAATACTGATTACATCACATACCAATACACTATTACTAATGGTTTTTCATTAATTTTTTTTCTTGCAGAGTCATCCTCCAGATTGTGGCTTTTACGTTAGGTTTATGCATATCCGCTAGCATAGAGTATCCAAAGAGAAGCTATTCTTTTCACATGTTATAAATTCTTTCGATTTACCAACCAGTTTTCGCAGAGTCGTATGGCCCCTTTTAGATTTGGCTAAATACAGGCTTTCTTAATATAGCAACCATAATGATTACGGTAAGCATGGACTTTGGAAGGGGGGGAAGCGGGCCTCTTTGCATTTGAAATTCGATATTATGCTGTTAACGTCTCAATCGAAAAATATTTTTCTCTTAGTTTCAGAATTGGTGAAATTCACCACTGTTGCCTCCCTCCCAAAATCTTTTTCGCCACCGACTAAAAAATCTGCTAATGTCCCGCACGGAAAAAAACCCTTCCGACGCCGGCGACGGTAAGTACCCCTTCACCTCCTCCCACAAACATATTCCGCTTGAGAAACAACAGCCAACTGAGTTTACCTAGCTTCAGTAAAACTAGCTCTGGACTGTTTCGCAAGAACTGCTTGCATTAGACTGCATAAATTCGTTCACATGTATCAGGTAAACAGGATTCTGCAATTTATCACAGTCTGATTTTCACATCGGATGGAAATGCGTGGCCACAATTACAGTGCTTTTCTCTGTTTCATCCCAAAAAAGCAATATCGCTAAAAATCCCTAAATTTCTCAAAATTCCTGATTTTTTCCCAAAATTCTTGAAATTCCCAAATTAGGGACAAATTCCCCAGAATTGGAAACGCTGGTTCTGGTTCGAACATTGCACATGCCATGGCCACAAACTACACGATTACAAAGAACCGCCAACAAGCTTTTATTCACCAGTTTATCACAGAAAGGGCGTTTAGCGCTCAGTCGAATCTGCCAAATAATTTGTTTTAACTGCAACTTCACTTTTCAACACTATTACTATATGAAAAGTACTCAGTTTGGTAAAAATTGTGTTTATTGCTTATGAGCAGTATTATATTTGATTGCTTCATTGAATTGGTAGTTCAATGTTGAAGGTTTAGTTTTTCCTTACTAGGATACGGTAATTCAACAAAGTACAGCAGGATATTTAAAAATTGCAGGCATTCGTTAATCAATGAGCAAATCTATTTTCTTGATTGGAACAATCATGTTTTTGAAAGGAATCAACTAGAATCAAAACATGGGTGTTAGGAAATTTTTTTCGATGTTATTCACTTTTTTTAAAACTAACGTCTTTGAACATTCTGCAGGTTCTTCTCCAGGTTGTTGAATTCAACGCCAATGTGAAAAGCTCCTTACTTGATATGATGTATCGTGAATGTTTGACATTTTCGGTTGCCTTGGATACAAAGTGGTGCTTGTGAAAATATGTTGAACACTAGCATAATTTCTATTTTTCTACTATGTTTTCACTTCGCCAAGATTAACGAACAGGTACAGAATTCAAAGACATTTATACGCGCTTCAATTCTGTCGTCGGTACAAGGGGAGAGGTAAACAACAACCTAACTTGATTGCATTTGATTATAGTTGCAAAACGGATCTTAGCGAAAAGCAACGCGAGGACAATTCGTGCGGCGAAAAACTGTCAATGAGTTCTTATTTTCCCTCGGCGAGGAAAACAGCACGACCGCGAAACCACAGCAATCGTCACCGATCAACATTCAGAACTTATCCGTGGTAATGCGTTTGTTCAGTGCAGCCAGCAGATTGCGTTTACACTCGTTAGCATCCAGCTAGACTGAGCAACCAGCCAAAACATTGCGACAAAGATGACGTGCTTTGATCAGTTCGAATATGCACATGTTTGCTCATCTGCAGAGGTGATCTTTTGTTAGTTTCGAAAGCAAATAACACTTTTCAGAAAGTGGCGTTTTAGTTTTCCCAATGATGCAGTGAGAGGGTCGAAAACTGTTACAAATTGTGTTAGAAAATCATGTCGATTTCGTCAGCATCTTTTCAAAAACTTTTCTGTGGAGTTTGGAAACCTTTTGCCGACTTCCTTTTGCTGTGTGATGACCTTCGAATCTATTCCAAGACAAAAATGATCTATTTAAATATTTTGCAATTATATTATTCATTCTTCAGAGTTTTCTATTCAAAGAAGGTCTGTCTCCAAACAATTTAGTTAAACATTCTGCGATCAGACACGTTGCTGGTCGCAGACTGGTCAATAAAGAGTTGCAGCACTAAAAAAGGTGAACCTTGGAATTTCATGCGCGATGTAAGAAACTGGAAGCTTAGATCGTTGTCGCACGGTGCACGTTGTCTGTGGCTGCAATCAGTTTCAAGCCATATAAGCCCTTATGCGGAACTTCCGTAAGCCTTCTATCAAACCCTGCGCACTCAGCTTCGAAACTGGCGATGCCTAACCGAAATGTGTTACTGGGACAAGGATTGTGTCACTATTATTTACGAGGGCGGCACATTTGAAGACTTATTTCAATTTTATTGCCAAAACTGATCTAAGCTTTGCAGATCTGCTCTAACCCGAACACAGGAAGAGAGAAGTTAGAGATAACAAAAACACTACCCCAGGGGACATGACAATATTTGCTAGGTGTTACGTACAATGAAATGTTCCCTATGGAACCATGAAATGTTGTATGGAATGTTCAAACATTGATCAGAGTATTCCCTTCTCAAGTATTGTTTGTTCTTGTTCAACAATATATGGGCGACAGGAGTTGTACCGAAGTCATGGCTGCACTCAGTTGTGATTCCAACTCTCAAAGAGAGCAAACCGTCTTCGTAACGTGACCAACCTATCTCGATAACGAACAAAGCGTGAAAACAGTGGTTTCCAACCTTTTTTGTACAGCAACCCATTATACAAACCCACAATGCCGGAGAGATCACCATCTGAAACTCGAATGAAACAAATGCTGCAAAGCTGTGCACAAAAAATATCTACTCACGACCCATTTAAAAATGGTTAACGACACCTCTGGGGATAGCGACCCCAGTCTGAAAACCACTGCTGTAAAATAATGAAGAGAATGGTTGTTGACCGATTGAAGTAGTATTTGGAGCACTACAACATTCTGCATATCCCACAATGAAAATTGATAATGAACAGTCCATTGTAGACAGGATGCAGGTTTTTCCCTTTCATCTTGGAGATGATTCACATGTCACAGGCTTATATATGTATCTATATATGACCGCTCGACATTTGATAGTAAGGATTGGTGGGCGCATTTAGGGCAAAAATATTTTGGACCATTCAGAGTTTTGCTCAAACACAGGTTTCTATTGTGCTGATCACTTATAAGCATTTCAGATGTTTTGTCAGCGTTTTCCACAATAGCTTCAAAACCAGCCGCTGATAAAGATGTGTCATCATACTTTGCTGTTTGCAATCAGCAACAGGCTAGAGTTAGAATGTTCATTTCTAGCCTGTAGCCAACAATTGAAAGCTTTAGGTTTGCAGTAAGCCAGTGTTTCCCAAACTTTTTATGATCGCGTACCATTTGTGGGTGCAGCACTGTCACCGCGTGACAACTTGTTCAAGGAAATCTCATTGTATCATGCACCATTCGACCAAAAGTTTACAAAACCAGACTTGACAAAAATGGCTCATGAACATAATGGCTCTCAGCAATTATAATTGCCTTTTTTGAAAATCTATAAGGGAAGTGCCCACGACTGCAGGAATCTATTAAAAGAAACCGTTAACTACAAATCATAGCTGTGAATACATTCTTTTTGTGATGAAAAACAAAAGACAGGCATAATCACGTATCACCCTGAAGGCCTTCCAAGTTCCAACAGTCTGGGAACCACTGGTAGGCTAAAGCAAGTGCAGTGAAAGCAAACAAACGCAAGACTAAAATGAATTATTCAGAACACAAGCATTTTTTTACAAAAAGAAAGAATAGCCCGGTGGATTCACTTGTTTGTCACCTTTGTGGAGATTGCCCTTGCAGTAACCAAAAATAAAATGGTGGCACAGATAGGTTCGCGGAATTATTTGTTCCCGTCAAGTTACTTTAGCGCTTGGCGGCTTTCGACTGCTGCCAACGTGCGGTTCACTGGAAAACGCCTGTCATGCGAAGGAAACCATTATTGAGTGAGAGGGTGAGGAGGCGTTGCTACTAAATTAAAGTTCGAACGTTTTACATGCAAAGGCCAGAAACTATACAATTGCAGAGAACCACAGTTTATCGCAAAAAGAGCATTTAGCGCTTAAGCGAATCTAAAAAATTGAACGCTTTGATTGCAACCTAGCTTTTTAATTTTTAATACTGTGTTAATACTCAGATCGAATGTGAAAAAATGGTGTGAATTACTGACACACAGAAGTTACTCTGGTCTGATTGCTGCATTCAAAGAGTAGACCAATGCAGAAGTTTTAGTGTTTCATCTCTAGCAATAGTTCAACAAAGTGCAGCAGATCTACTGGGCTTACCGCTATAGGCATTGCATTTGAAATTGCAGATACGCGTTTGTCTAACAGCAAATCATTTGTTTTCTTGATTGAAACAGTTAAGGTTTCAAGTGTATAATGGAATCAAAGACACAGGTGTTGTGAGGAATTATTTCACGATATTCAATTATTTTTGAATGAAACCTTTGAACTTTCTAGATCTTCTCCGGGCTCTTGCATTCAACGCCAATATAAAATGAACCTTATTTGATGTGATGCATTTTAAATCTTTAATTTTCACAGCCTCTTTGTGCTTAAAGAGCTGGCAGTGAAAATATGCTGAGCATTAATATATTTTATCGCGAAGTATGGCAGACAGGTATTTATATGCGCTTGAATAATGTGTTTGGTACATGCGGGATAGGTAAACAACAACACAATTTTATTGCATCTCATTGTAGTTGTAAACATGATTTTAGTGAAAAGCAACACGAGGTCAGTTCGTATAGCGAAGAAATGCCAATCAGTCCAATTGTCCTGGAGTGTGGAGAAATGAGCGCCAACGTTCAGCAATCTCCGCCGTCATAACACTTTGCGCTTCTTCGTGGTGAGGTGTTAGTGCAGAGCAGCTGGCAATTTACGCTTACAGTCGTTAGTATCCAGCTAGCTGCCTAAATGTTTGCGACGAAGATGATGTGCTTTCATCGGTTCAAATATGGACAAGGTTACCCATCTGCAGGGTTGTTCTTTCGTTGGTTTCAAAAGCAAATAATACTTTACAGAAAGTGGCGTTTTAGTGTTCACAAAAAAGGAGTGATGGAGTGGAAAACTGCTACATATTGTGTAAGAAAATCATGTCTTTTCGGTTATCACCTTTTTAAAAAATTTTTCTCTGGCATTTTGGAAATCTGTCACCGTCTTCCATTTGCTGTGTAATAATCTTCGTAATACTTTAAAGCGAAACCATATTATAAATTTTTTGCACATATGTTCTTCATCCTTGACAGCTTTCTATTCAAAGAAACTCCTTATTATAAGAAATTTAGTTAAACATTCTACGTTCAGATATTTTGCTAGTTGTGGACTGGTCAATAGAAACTTGCATCACTAAATAGATGAACCTGTGAGCTTCATGTGTTAGGTAAGCATATAGAAGCTTAAATCATTGTTGGGTGTTGCACGTGTTTTGTGTCTGAAATAAGTTTCAAGCCGTAAATCCCTCTGTGGTTCTTCCGTAAGCCTTGTCTCGAAATCTACCGAACTTAGCCCATAAGCCAGCTATGTCAAAAAGAAATGCCTTACTTTGACAAAAATTGTGTCACTGTTCTTTGTGAGAGCCGCACGTTTTATGATTTACTTTTGTTTTATCAAACCAGATTTATTTTGAAGCTACTGAAAACATTTGAAGAATAACAGAAATGATAACGAGCGTATGCAATGGTGGAGGACAGGCGCGGAGCCAGGGGGCAGTGGGGGCAATTGCCCCCCCCCCGGCAAACAGAAAGTTCAACCAAAAATGTTCAGGTCAGTTAATCAAGCTTTTGATGTGTAAGACAAACAAATACTTCAGTTCAAATCAAAGAAACTTGTTAAGGAACGTGTCCTAGTGCAGCTTTTAGCTGAACTTTATCAAAGCAGTATGGCTTACAAATTGTCTGTAATCAAACATTGTGTATAATGTGAATGCTGGCGAATTCATACCGTGGATGACCTTTACCTGAGGTTAAGCTCCTGTGAAAGATGGTGATAATGTAATACTTGTACAAACTTGTATCTAAGCGCTTATAGTCATTAACTGCAAGTAAAAACAAGGAGTATCGCTTTCTGCAGCTGTTTCTGGCGCAACAGCTTGCTGAATCCAACCTAATGGTGATGCAAACTTTCTTTCAAAACTATCAAAAAACTCCTCTCTGATATCTCTGGCGTGCTGCCAATACTGTATAATTTACCCTTGTCAGCAGCATCAACCGTAGCCTTAAGGACATCGTAAATTTTTGTTTTTGTATAGTTTAAAAAATATGGCGATGATATACGTTCTCTATGGCTTGAAGCTGAAATGTTGGCTATGAAACAATCCAGTTTCAAATTCTTTTTATTACGCAATGAAGCCATATACACTGTTTGGTAACAATAGCATTCATTCTAGATATGATTAAACATGTGTAGTGTCTGTAACGGTTCAATCACAGATATGTGTAGCCTTAACGTTTTTATCAATGATTTTACATGCCTTGCCGGATAGTAAAAAACAGTTTTTTAAAGTAGGCGCAATCAGAGTCCTACCTGCACATAGTCTGAAAGTGTTTCAACTTTCATCAGATGTTAATTGCCACCCAATCCTGTAGCAAATTCACATTCAGTGAAATTGAAATCAAGTAGGAAGTTGCTTTCTTTTTGTAAATGCTGAGGGCAAAAACAATCATGCCACTACTTACACTGATGCCATAACTTACAGATAGCTTGCATCTGTTTTCTTGATAAAGTTTATGTGATTAAAATGAAACCAAGGGTGGGAAAACATTTTCTGCAGAGGGCCACATTGAAAACTTCATTGCTGCCAGGGGCTGCATACGTTACATCTATAATCGCCTTAAAAACTTCAACAAAATCTTTTTACATTAGCCATTGCTAGCATAGACAAAGGTAACAATAGTCACTTTCGGTTGATCAAAAATGCGGTTTTGAATGAAACGTGTGGAAAAAAATCTCGAGAATTATATTCTAATCGATAAAATTGCTTTTACATAGACTCAAAAAATGTACTATCAATATACGTGTAGCTGCCCTGCAGGCCATACTTTGCCCATCCTTGAACCAAAGCAAATTTGTTCCCAGTCGATTGGATTTTGTTACTATATTAATGGATTTAAAAAAAGACTTCAACCGCTTACGCTAGAATCGCTAGACCAGCGGTTCCCCAACTTTTTTGAGCGCGACCCAAATCTGAGTTTTATGAACACCTCGAGACTAAGTTTGTTTTCATTACCAGCAATGCTACACTTTTTTCACGTATCTACACTACAGACAGACACAGGCAAGCAGTGGTAGCGTTGAAAATGCACAACTTCGGTTTGGGTCACCTCGGCGCGAATCTTTTTCGACCATTCGTCACCCTTGTGTGAGTTTCGACCCATAATTTGGGAACCACTATGCTAGATCAACTAACCAACCATTGTGTTAACTGTGCAGGGGCGTAACGAGGTTAGATGGTCCCCTGGGCAAGAAGCAAGTTTGGCGCCCTCATGTTTGAACCTGAGGTCTTTCGGAAGCAAATGTACTCCACTGAAGAAAGTACTTGTGACATGGTTGTGACATTTCGGCGGTCCCGTAGTGATTCGGCGTCCAGGAAATTGTGTTCCCCTCGCCCCCTCTACGCCCCTGTAACTGAGGCGACAAGTATTTCTTAACTTTAGAGGAAACCGTGGTGATAATCGATTGTGCCTTCGTTTTGTAAATACTCAACCTTTTACAGCGGCCATGTAAACTTTTCCCAATTTAGAATATTGTCTTGATCATTTTTGTGAATTCTATTGTTAACTCTAAATAGCTAGGCTAAACACCTAATCGTATTCATGAAGCAAGCTCAGTGCAAGTAGCGTGCGAAGATGCTACCGCAGTCCCATTTCACAGCGTTTAATGACATAAAATCCAAACATTTTTCAAACGCGTTAAGGGACTCTTGTCTTTACCTTTTCAGCCGCACACCTCAACCAGTCGCTAACGAACTGGACAAGATCCACTTTTTATATGAGCGCAAGTTTTGTAGACCTACTTCGGGTCGGTGTCTTAGCGAAAAGTCGCTACTCGCCTTCGATTGACGGTGTGGTGGTGTACATCAGAAGCGTGTAAATATAAGAAGTGCAATCATAATGGCAGGCGCGAAGACTGCTTGCTCAACTGCAACATTGGTTGCATAAAGCATACTGCAGATCTTGCACTTATAGCATCTAGATTTTCACATGTTCCTTTGCAGGAAAATTTTACGAACAAATGGTGGCTTTGATCAAGAGTAGAAGCTAGGAACTTCACTGCACACAAACGTTTAAAACTCAACGAAAATAGACTTTCTATATGCCGGCGTAAATCTGAACTTAATTAATCAAAAACAAGCGCCAGAAAAATGGACGTTTTATGGATGATGCTTTAAAAACTAGGGGAATTAAATATTTAAATATTGAGACTTTCTTGTTGTTTGTCCCCCGATAAAAATTTCTGGCTACGCACCTGGTGGAGGAACCCTTTTCAAGGTGGAAGTGCAGAAGTGTATGTCAAATAACTGTGTAAAATTTTGTACTTTGAATTGGCAATTGTGACGTCACAAGCATTGAAACTATACGGCATTAGCTTTTGTCAACATGTTTTAGCAATTTTAGGCCATATTTATTAGCCCTCAACCATCTACACTGCATTCAATCTGTCTACGCTAGATTGACTTGAACACAAAAAAGTACGAAGTTCTTCTTAGTCTTACACAAAATTCATTCACAAGTAAGTCACAAACACAACACACACAAGGCTAAGGGAGCGTCCACATATTGCATCATCAGATAAGGGTGATAGGAGCTTTCAAAATGATGAAAGGTAAAAATAGATATCTAAAATTCCGAAAATTGTTTCCGAAAAATTCGAAATTTGAAAGTGGAGGCTCAGGCCTCCCAGAAATTACTGGGGTTCTCCACGTTTTACGGTATATTATTTTGAATCACCTCGGAACTGTGGTAGCATACACAATTTTGGTTCTAATTGAACAACAACAGTATAGTTAGAAATAAGCTTTAATGCAGAGAAACACTAACATTGAGTAGAAATCAAAAACGTAGAACTCAGTTCTGCACCGAGGTGTCAGTGGACACGTGGAAACCTACCAGTGTGTAGGTAGTTCATGATGAACTGGCAATTAAGACACTTGCATCAAAATGTCGAATTTAGTATTGCCAAAATAAAGACAGGTTTGTATTTTATGGTACACACACAATATTAAAAAGCTTACTGGACAGCAGAAAACATTCGAATAGGCCGCATGCAGCCCGCGGACTGCAGGTGGTATGCAACTGTTGTAAGCTTTGCAAATCTGCTCTTGAAATCCGAGCACAGGATGCACATATCGATATCTTTTTATCCTTGCAGTAAATGAAGAGAGCAGTTAGAGATACCATAAACACTTCTCCATGACATGACCAGATTTGGTATAAAATGTTCAAACATTTATTAAACAATGCCTTTCAAGTACTGTTGTCCTTGTTCAACAACCAATGGGCCACATGAGTTTAACCGAAGTCATGGATGCACTACATTGTAATTCCAGGTCACAAACAGAGCAACCAGTCAAACATACCGTTTCTGTTACGTACCGACGGTCCGACATATCTCGTTAACCAGCAATGCCTGTGCTGTATGACGGAGAAAATGGTCGCTAACCTATTGAAATAGTACTTGGACGTGACGAGAACTGCAATATTCTGCATAATCATATATGATAATTAAATGAGCAGTACACTAAATGTAGGTTAAGTGCAGCGTGTCAGAAATGCTAGTTATTTCCTATTTATCTTGGAGAAGATTCATCATGTCACATATATTGATATCTACGAGTGCTCAAAGTTTAACAGTAGGGTTTGGAGGGCTGATTGAGCAAAATTATTTTGGAGAATTTAGAATGCATGTGGACGTTATCACAAAATCTCAATGTTGATAACAAGCGCAGTGCAAAAATTCTTCCCGAATCTTTGCTAAATGCTCAAACGCAGGTTTCTATATTGCTGATCACATACAAGCATTTCAGCTGTTTTGTCAGCGTTTGCTACGATAGCTTCGAAACAAGCCACTGCTGACTGTGTCGTAACATACTTCACTGTTTGCGATAAAGAACTGGCTAGAGCAGGGGTCTTAAACTCAAATTGCTGCGTGGGCCACATGAGGACTTACAAGGTAACTCGCGGGCCGCATTATGACGCTGACGCAACAGTAGCGGTACCTGAACCTAAATTTTACATCTTATTTCATGAGAA
>Ga0210059_1004738_pt1 | contig 21946 bp, 10 predicted proteins | sample Ectturendosymbi2_FD_188042 | JGI IMG/M metagenome (GOLD analysis project Ga0210059, IMG submission 188042) | Ecteinascidia turbinata endosymbiont from Florida, USA - Sample 2 (SPAdes) (version 2) | ecosystem: Host-associated > Tunicates > Ascidians > Unclassified | place: Key West, Florida...
GCTTTACAAATATTGCTGAATGATACGTACAAGCTGAATCATTGCAAGGAGATGGGAGCAAAACTAGGCAGGAGATTCCTCAAACAGCCGGCTGAAAAGCTCAAGGCGGTTTTTATTGCCACTAGTGATGAAACACAGTGCATTAGTTTTCAGACAAACAGTGATTAGTGCAGATTTCGGATGGAAACAGTGCAGGGTGGGGCTGGCAGAGGTTGGTAGGTGCATGGGGTGGGTTGGAAGTCTGTAGGTTCTGGGCAGGAGTGGACAATATATCTCAAATTCTCGCAAATACAAGGCAGGTATAAGTTTGCAGGTGCAGGGCAGGAGCAGACAAAAAATCAACCCAGGCAGGACTTTTAACTTCCACCCATACCAGCACAGACCAAACAATGTTTGATCAACAATTATGCCTTTTCTGTTGCAAAATGCTGCTAGATGTGAATCTGTCATCGCTTTTTTAATTGGTGCACATATTACTTGAGAACAACCTATGTGCTAAGCAATCAACGTTTCATCTAAAACCAGTCCATTGCAAAAGAACTTAAATTATGCTGATTTAGGGAATAGAAAATCAAAAACAACAAATACTGAAGCACACCATTTTTGACTTACTTCAACTCTGACAACCAACGTCTTGGCTAGATGTCAGATCACCATAAGTTCTCTTCAGCTTTGAGTTCAAAGCAGTTTAATATTTTCATCTAAACTTGATGATACGTGATCTAGCACCTACGATAAGACATACTAGTTATAGCAGTGCACAATACCTCTAATCACCTTGCGTGAAGTCAGACTTGACAAATTTGCTTTATTCTGTAAGTGCTAGCAAGGCAAAACAAATCTCAGGTGCTACAGTTTTTTAACAGGAGACCATTCAGGAGTCAGTTGAAACCCTTTTCAACATTATTTAAAAACATTACAAGCACAGCTTCAGTGCAGGACTTCTCATAACAACTGTAATAAACCAAATGCGCTGTTAAATGTAACACATTTAAAATAATCACGTACAACTAAGAATATTCTAGATAATTCATGAATTCAACAGCAACAAAAATGGTATAACCTTGTGCTTCTAAAGATTTGTACAAACAGTTCACAGGTTCACATCGATCATGTTGATTTATCAGTGACACCTCAATGCCAGACGCACTTTTCTGTTTGCATTATTTCATTCGTATGTGCCAACTTGGATGCCTTGATAAGGATGCAGTTAGTTTCACATCCACAACTGATTGGTATTTTTGTCTCCTTGCTACAAGCTAGTTGTGGTCAACTTACTTCAGAGTATCACACATTTTGATTTAAATTTGGTTTTAGTTTTATTTAGGATAGAAATTGGCAGCAGGTGAAGGCCTGAATTTGACTTCTTTCTGGGGGGGCATTTGAGGTGAACACCCTTGCCAAAGGAGCACTACAGCAATTCAGTCAGTGGCTATGAAAAAACAAGTTTGCGTAAATAGATCTTTTACCCAAATTTTGGTTCATTGGCAATAACTTTTGAACCAGAAATGCTAGAAAGCCAATCAAGGGCTTAAAAGACTCGGATTGTAGTTTAGTTTCCAATAAAAGCTTGAGTCAAAAAATTGGATCGTTGGGTTGGTGCCCAGGGCCCAATGATGTCATCCGAAAAAACCTAAAACCTACCCTAATTATGACGTAATCCCCCAAAAAACGACAAAACTTCCCATTTTTTTTAAAATCTAAACCACAAGACTTCCCACATCTGCAGATGGTTTGAACAGCTCTCTAGCTCAAACCCCATGACGAGTTATGATGATGCAAACCTGCGCAAAAAACTGCAAAAAAGTGGTGGATACGGGACTTTAAAGGGTTGGAAATAAAGGGCTTTCTTTAATTTCAAATTATAGAGTTACAAAGTGGCATGAAAATACAGTCTCAACACAGGATTATGAAGTGCGAATATGTTGTACACTGGTTATTTTTTGCTGACGTCAGCATTTTTGCCCGACCTCCCTTTAAAGAGCTATTTAAATGACATTAATTTTTTTTGAGTTTAGCTGTTTTTTGGTTACATTTCAGGACTTTGAAGGGTCCGAATGTTTTTTAGCGTTCCTGGTTCCAAGATTAGGGCCAAAAAAACTTAAAATTAATTTGGGAAATCCCCCAAAAGTATTGCAAAAACCCCTTACCAATTAGCTGTGTTTTGGCCTAACTTTTGAACCAGAAACGCTAGAAACTCAATCAAGGGCTCTAAAAACGTGTATTGTCACCTAGAATCCTAAAATACTGTGAGCCAAAATATTGGCGTGTGGAATCAGGTGATGATGTCATATAATTAACCAAAAAACATGCCCCTGTCATGATCCCATTGGCCCAAAACCCCCCAACCAAATTTAAAAAAATTTTTTTAATCTAAACTGCATGACGCCACTAGTCATTGCAGGGTTTGAACAGTTCTCTAGCTCAATCTGCTGCCAAGTTATGGCTGGCCAAACTTTGCCCTGAAAGGGCAAATTATGCCTTTTCTGAAAAGTTTTGAATCAGGCAAAAAACTGGGTTTTTAACCCATAATTTTGACTACAGATATGCTAACAAGTCAATCAAGGGCTCTATAGACGTGCATTTTGACCTAGTTTTCAACAAAACTTTGAGCCAATAGAATGGGTCAATGGGTTGGGGTCCAGGGCCGGCCAAATGTGACCAAAATTTCCAAAACATGCCTCATTGTGATGTCACCTCCAGAAAACCCCCATCGAAAACGAAAAACGTTTTTTTTATATGTCAACTGGAAGACTTGCTGAATCCGTAGATGGTTTGAACAGCTCTCTAGCTCTAGCGGCTGGCGATTTATGGCCAAAAAAGGGCCAGCCAATCGCGGTCGTTCAAGGGATAATGAATAAATATGTACAGACTGGAATTAATGTATCTGTTGCAGACTGCTCATTGAGCGTTGCTGCTGGACATAAACCGTTTACACAGAATTTGTATCAATCATGAACTTGATAGTTATGCATGGACAAGTCTTCTGTAAGTTTTGTTTGCATCATTTGGCTTGCATTTACGACCTTGCATGCTCAGAAAAAAATAGTTTCTCTATTTCCCAGTGGTTTAGCTGCAACCAAACTGTGTTACCATGACCTGATTGTTAACACATTGGCGTCTGGGTGGTTTTGGCGATTTTCGCAAAAAAAACAGCAGTTTTCGGTTGCCTTACCAACGCTCTAGCTCCTCCGCCGATTGCGCTAGAGAGCTGTTCAACGGCTCAAACGGATCGGCCAGTCTAGTAGATTGCACTCGAGAAATAAATTTTTGGTTGGGGGGTGTGGGTTTTTTGTGAGTGATGTCATAAGTGAAGTAATTCTAGGGTCATTTTGGCTCATGTTGCCTGGCCTAGGGCCCAACAACTAGGCCAAAGTGTTTCGCTGAAGTTTTTACTGGAAACTAGACTCGAGTCCGAGTCTTTTGAGCCTTTGATCGACTTTCTAGCGTTTCTGGTTCAAAAGTTATGATCTAAAATAAACAAATTAATTAATTAACTAATTAGCTAAATAGTCAAATATTTTTACTAACTTACATCACAACTTTTGAACCCGAAACCCAGCAGGTCATCCAAGTATCAAAAGACTCAGATTGTAGCCTAGTTTCCAGTAAAAACTTCAGCGAAATACTACCACCTAACGGTTGGCGCCCAGGGCCAAGCAAAGTGGGCCAAGGTGGCCTAAAAGTCCTCCACTTATGACGTCACTCACAGAAAATCCGCACCCCCCAGGCAAAAAATTTTTTTCGAGTGCAATCTACTAGACTGGCTGATACGTTTGAGCCGTTGAACAGCTCTCTAGCACAATCGGCGGAGGAGCTAGGGCGTTGGTAAGGCAACCGAAAATTGCTGTTTTTTAGGCCGAAATTAAAGTGCAAATATACCGCAGGCCGGCTCTATACGTGTTAAGCTAATGTCCTATTGATATAATTGAGCAAAGACCTAACAATGAGCCCTTTGTATTTTTTACATACTTTGTAATTTTCAAGAGTTATTATTTAGGAAGTGGCTATAGGTCTGTCAGCAGTCTTTCATTTTTTTAAAATTATTCGTCTTCCACGCATCACATGACACGTTTCAAACAACAGGCTAAGTTTGTCGCACTAGTGACACCCTATATAAAGTATTTCAACTAAGAAATGATACTAAGGTTGCCAGACACCCTTGAATGCCAAGTACTTTCCTTGAATTTGCTACCAAAATTGACTAGGTCCTTCATCCTTGAAAAACATTTTATTGTCTTCGAGAATTTTCCAGTATCCTTGAAAATTCATGAATAGTTATGAAATCATTCACTCTTGAATTGTTGATTGCATTGAACATGCAATGTAATTGAACAGAATAACATGTACAATGTAATAATTACTTCATGTTCTTAATAAAGGTGTTTGATCAATGATTACCCACTGCTATTCAGCAATGTTTTTTAAAAACATGTGCTACACCACTAAAACTAAGAAGTATTGAAAGTAGACATGAAATAAAATTTCAATAATCACAAAGCAACAAAATGTCAGTGAAAAATTCTCAAGCGATCTGGTAACTGTACCCTACACGTAGTCAAGGGGAAATGTCTATGCCGGCTGTACAAGTGGTTGTCGGTTTGGCTCTCACCATTACTGCTTTCGCTTTAGTAAGTTTTGGTGTTGGGTTTTAGTTTAGGTTTGGAAGTGGCTATGTATGCTTTGCATGACGCGTTTTGAATAAAACACTGAGTTTGTCACTCATGCTGGCACAGTCATGGAGGGCCGTGTTTCCATTTGAAAGGCCAGCGGGCTGCACAATAGGGTGGGCCAACAACCTGCACAAAAGGGCAAGCCGGCAGGTGGCACGAAAGGGCAGGCTGAACATTAGGGCAGGTTGCAGAACAAGGCAGACCAGCGGGCTGCACATTAAGACGTGTTGGCAGACTGGAAATAGGGGTGTGCCGGTGGCTTTGCAACAAGGAGGGCTTGCATGCACTGTTCAAAGCAAGGGCGGAATTCATGTTCTTCAATTGAAAACAAGCCCTCCAGCCACCGACCCCCCATTTAGTGTTAGGCAGTGGCTACAGGTACATCTGTGGATCTTCACATTTGAAACCTTATTCATACGCCATCTGTAACATGACAGTAGTGCACAACGAGAGTGCAGTAGGTTTGGTAGAAACATACTAAACATAAAAGGCAAATCCCTAAACCTAAACCACAGAAACTTTTGAAAAAAGTTAAAAAAAACTGGTCCCATGAGTTGAAACAAGCAACCACTACTACCAAAATGAAAGTCGCCAAGGTGAGAAGCCGAACTAAAAACCATTGACACAGCAGACCTAAACACATCCGCTACCAAGACAGTGCCCACTCAGGTGATACACTCAGTGTTTTATTCAAACCACAACATGCTAGGTGTATCCGTAGCCAGTTCCTTAGTGTTACCCTAGTTTAACATTTGAGTTTCAGGTTTAGTTTTGGGGTTTAGGTTTATGATTTAGCTTTTAGTTTTGTCTTTTGTATCATTTCGACGGCAGACAAATTATTTTTAAAAAATGAAGGTATGCCAGAAGACCTATACTATAGTAACTGCCAAACTAAAAACCAGATATGGTTGTTTAGACACCTTTTTTCCATACTAACAGATGCAAGATATTTTTTTTCACAATTTTTCCAGACTAGAAAACCACCAAAATTTTTCCATAGATTTCCAGATTCCATAGGAACGGGCCAGAACTTTTGCAGCCAGAGCTAACAAGAAATTACCTGGCCCGTTTATCCTAACGGAATCTGGAACAAATTATTTTCTGGCCTAGCCAGGCCTGCGGCCAGTAATATAATTTAACCTCAAAAGCAAAGCAACAACACTTAAGTTTTCAGTTCATTGTCCTTTCGACACTAAAACCATTTAGTCTTATGTCTTATGGCAGTGGCTATACATCCGCCAGCAGACCTTCACTTTCAAAACTTATTTATTCAACTCCTGTAATGTGACACCAATGCACGATGAGTTTTCACTAGACTACACTATACTTTGACTTACTACTTGCTGATAATATACTAAACCTAAACCATAAACCATAACTTCAACCTAACCCCTAAACCTAAGCCTTACACCTTGGTGAAAAAAACATACTACAAATGAAAGTGGTTGTTTCAGGGTTCCCACGCATTTTTAAAAATCATTTCCCACACTTTCAATACCTTTTCAATACTAAATTTAAGAAGTTCAATACCATTACTTCTCTTCATTTTTCGAAAACCTTAATCATGAAACTCAATTTTACAAATTGCACAACACTCCATAAATAATGAAGTGCTTTGCCTTCAGCGAAATTCTGCTCGGATACTTGAGATTTCTTTTCAATTTAGAATTTCCATACTTTTTCAATACGTAATGTACATTTTGGCAAAATTCAACACTTTTTCAAGGTCTTGAAAACTAAGTTTGAAATTCAATACTTTTTCAATACTTTCAATAACACGTGGGAACCCTGTTGTTTTGACAGAGTTGCCAACTTGTCGTCACCAAAAAAATAGACCTTACCCTGCAAAAAGTCAAAAAATGCCAGATAGTGGTTTCAAGGCATAAACACATGGAACATCGATATAATACAATTCCAATCTTTAGCATTTTCTTTCCCCGTAATTAGACTGTCGCACATTCATTTTTTATTAAATACATCAAACGTTGTTAGCGGAACAGTAAAATCTTTGTAGTATTATCTGCACCCTGCATAGCCATAGACTGAAAGACTCTTGTCAAGAGATTTGTACTAATGAATATGCAGCTCAGAAAATGTTTTGCCACAGCCAAGCCTTTCCGAGAAAAAAACGCCAGATCTAGCTTTTTCTGGAGTGCTTTGAAAAAGAATTTCAATCGAAATCTGGCTTCTAAACAAGCCAAAGTGGCAACCCTGCTTTTGATTGATTCACAACATGGTTCAATCATGAAACAGAACGTTAGCAGAAAAGTAAAATGGAGCAAACAGCAGCAAAAAATTCATTGTTAGATTTTGAAACTTGGCAAAAAATTAAAATTTTTGTCTAATCAGCAAGCAGATCTCAGTGGCCCAGAATGATGTCACCACTAAAACAATTGTTAGAAGACTGTTTCAAAACCTTAGCAGATGGCCTGAAGACTGGACTGTTAGCTGCCTATGCTACCTTTAATACTAATAGGAACCCTGTATAGTGTATCCCTGTATATATAAAGTTTTAATGAAAACTTTTCTCATTTACTTATTTTCAGGGAGACCTCACTCAGATTGAAAATCGTGCTTTCGCCATTTAAAACTTGATAACGAATTCTAATTTGCACATGATAAGACGAAAAAGGTATGAGCCATAGGCTTTGTATTCTTGTGTATTTTTACAACTACAAGCCTATGCATAGGTTAAACCAGCATTCAGCTGCTATTTGTATTTTAGGAAGTGACTATGGATGCGCCTGTCCTGATACAAATTAAAATAAAATGGTCAGTTTGTCATTCAAACTTCGTGGATCTCATGGCGTAACAGTTATGCACTATGGGTACTAATATGCCAATGGTTTTTGGTTCGACTCTCACTTTGCCAACTTTTGTTTTGTTTTTTTCTTTACTTTTTTTCAGGCTTAGGTCTTACGTTTAGGGGTTAGTGTTAGGGCTATGGTTAGGGTTAAGGTTAGGTTTAGTGTTTATCTTTTACATTTAGTTCGTTTCTACCAAGCCTACTGCACTCTTGTCGTGCGTTACTGTGACATCACAGGTAGTGAATTAATTAGGTAGGTCTTACATTTAGGGGTTAGTGTTAGGTTGGGGCTACGGTTAAGGTCAGGTTTAGGGTTTATCTTTTACATTTAGTTCGTTTACATTTAGTTCGTTTCCATCAAGCCTACTGCACTCTTGTCGTGCGTTACTGTGATGTCACAAGTAGCATATTAACCAAGTTTTTAAATTTCAAGATCCACAGGCGTACAGGTATCAGTAGCCACTGCCTTTATTTCAATATTTTCAGATTATTTCTATCTAGTTTCTTTTGGTGTGAATTTTTGGGGCAATCATAATTGCAAGGAAAAAAGGAGGTAGAGATCAAAGATAAACAGATTTAGGTTTATCAAATCCAAACCAACAATTTCATTTCAAAATCCAAATCAAATTAATTGACAGTTCCAATTCCAAATCCTGTTTAAATCCAAAATTCTATCAGTTGTTTTGCCAATGGCAAAATAACCCCAGCACAGTGTTTTCTTCATGAGGCAAAATAAACACTTCTAATACTATAGACTCTTAAAAGCAAACTCAAGTTCACTTATGCTCTGTTTTTGGCTCAGAACACTATAACAGTGGACACATTTCAAAGAATTCAAGGTAAGCACTACACCAAGATGAAGTTCGCCGCACTTTTCTCAGCCGCACTTTTTACAGAATGCAAGGTTCCGAGAAAAAAATTTTATTTACAAATCAGCAAAACCCAAGTCGTTTTCTTTACAGCAAAAGAAAGGGATTCAATATTCAGTGGTGGTCTTAGCAGTTTGGGGGCCCCTGTGCAAAAAATTTTGGGGGCCCCCGTCACGGGATTTTATATTTTTGCGTTTCGATGACGTCACCATGTTCGCTCAACCGTGGTCAGACCTTTTTCCAAAATTGGCAAAAGAGGAGGCAAAATACTATATCGCACTTTGGAGGCCCAAACGCCCCCTGGCTGCACCCATGGCGTAGTAAGTTTACTACCTGCAAGATAAGCATAAATCTAGCATCTGTAGGCTATTTGTTCCAACTCACTGCAGAGAGTCTTGTCAGCCTTCTAGTGGGGAAATTGTTTACAGTGAGTCGATTTCTTCTTCACCATCAAGTCCATGTTGATGTGCACATTTTTAAACTTATCAGATTGTGTGTACACAGTCTATGAAGTTCATGTAGCCTATGTGGTTTTATTTCCCATATATGCACCACATTCTACTACATAAATAACACAATGGCATACAGTGACGTATGCAGAAAATTTTCATGGGGGGGTCATTTAGTGGCAGATGGTGGTCATTTGTATTTGGTGTACACTGTTTGTGACGTCACAATTTAACGTCATATTAATGTTTTCAAGCGAAGTTTGTTGACATAATAGGCATATTCTTCTACATACACTCCAGTTATTTTGGGAAAAAATCAAGCCCTATACACTCGCCTTATAATGAAGTTTTTGTAAAATATCAAGCTCAACGGGGGGATTAACCCCAACCCCCTCCCTTGCGTACGCCCTTGATGGCATACAACATATACCACACTCTTGCCTTCCAAACAGTTGAAAATATCCAGTTTAACATCCCAAACCTAGAGAACAGCGATAGACAATGACGTATGATGATCATTGTTATGTCACCAATCGATCGAACTTGTCATTTGCGGTTTATTTCCTAAACATGCTAACTGACCAGTGTTGCCATTTTAGCTGTTTTGCTGCTAGATTTAGCAGATTTTTCTCTCTGTTACTTGGAAATTTTTCAATCTAGCAGCTAGCAGGTTTTCTAACAGGATTTTGAAAAACCGTTTAGCAGGTTTAGCATGTAACAAATTCCTGATAAAAAAATTATATGAACAGTTTTTGATGGTAATCTTTTAACTTTTCCTCCTCGTTCATCAAAAATACTTAGTCTTCTTGACAACGCTTTGAAATGGTCAACACCAGGGCCAAGTACAAGGTGCTTCAATCATTTCAAGTTTTTATTGTGACACAACCAACATGCTTAAGGCATAATTGCGTCATAATAACAAGTAGCCTACTGTAACTAGATGACTTGGTGACATGATATTGCCATTTCAGCTGATTTGCTGCTAAATCTAGCAAGTTTTTCTCACTGTTAGCTGTAAAATATTATCAATCTTGCAGTTATCTCATTCTTTAACAGGATTTTTTAAATCCGTTCGGCAGGTTAAGCAGGTAGCAAATTCCTGGCTAATACTTGTTCCCACAGTTTTCAGAGATGAAAACTTTTACACCTTCTTCATCAAAAAATTATTTACCTTCTTTCTGACGCTTTATAATTATGTTGGGCAACACAAGGACAGGCAGGCATAACTACCGAAGTAGCTGCCTTTAATCATTTGGATGCATAAATATACCATTGCTATTACCATTGGGGTTTCTATTATGACACCGCGAAGCTGCTTCAACTCAAGCAGATAAATTGCATCATACTATCAAGTAACTAAATGGCTTGTTGAAACCTAAATGATTTGCTTCGGTGCTTAGTGAGCGCATTGGGTTTCAAAGACTACATTGGCAGAATATATTTTTATCCCACAACACATCATTTTTCCAAGTGGTTCAGTTAAGCCAGGAAGTCGTTGGCTTAATGTCTGGTCAATTGATAGTGAGTGCAAGACCAAAAGTTGATACATAGCCTTGCAAGTTTATTTTAAACACCTCAAAACTAGCAGTTCTTTAAGCAGAATTTCACTATTTTGGCAGAGTTTAGCCGAAAATTTGTGACATGGTTTTTAGCAGGATATAGCAGTTTTTCGTGAAGTGATTTAGCAGGTTTAGGTGACAACCATCTGGCAACACTGTAACTGACTGAAGCTCACGCTGATTCCGCTGAGCAGTATGGTGAATTGATGGAGAGTTGAAGGGCACCGTGAAATCATTCGGCAGGTTGGTCTCCATCTCAAGTATAATGTAAATTAAACTAGATATTGACAATGGCTTTGTGGAATTGTTTCATGGAAAATATTTGTTTACAAAAATAAATGAAAACAACATTTAGCTTTAAGCACAAAGCTTTGGACGTTTATGAGAGTTCGCTTGCCCATTTTGTTGATAAAGTATCTATCAACCCTGATTCAGCATATCCACCTTCATTCGTTCGTCTTGCACAAAAAAACAGGGAACCAACCAATACGTCTACAAATCATTTGCAGTCTCATAAATCACAAAACACTTTGAAGTACAGCTACATCAATGCGGTGGAGTGGTAACTTTTACCTTGCGCAAAAGCTTAGCTTGACACATCCATTTTGTTATAAGTATAACTAAATACTGCATGAAATGAATGTAGGCTACTAATGCTACCAACATTTGCTATTTTAATCTCTGCAGGTATAGGGCAAAGGAAAGCATTAACGGTTCAAGAAAATGAAGTAAGTAAGGAAAGCTTACCACAAATTATTTAGCATTTCGCTCTGATTAAAAAGAAACTGAAAACAATTGAGGAAAATTGCATTAGCAGCTATTGAAGCATACAGCAGACCATAAAAGTACAAACATTTACATTGGGGTTTACAATATGATTCTCTAGAGTAAAACCAGTTTCTCACACAACTGTTTTAACAATGGAATTACCCAATGGCCAAGTTGAGATTTGTAAGAACTTGTTGTTTTTAGATTTTCGTTGTCCAAAAGTGCAGGTAAACATGCATTTCATCTCTAGTAAATACTTTGAGAAATAACAAACCAACCATAATTTTATGATGAGACTGGAATGAATGAAATATGCAGTATTGACTCTCATATTTTAATCAGAATTCAATGTTGGCTTGACCTTTACAAGCTGCAACCACTACACTTTTGCCATAAAAAATTAAACAAGTTAATATCACAAAACTACAAATCTCTGATAGGTTATGTGCTTAACCATTTGGTTTATTGCAATAGCTTTCTGTGTATTGTATTTTGCTTAAGGATATGTAGACTGGGCAATTAGTATATTCATAAGCAAGAATGGTTGGCTACCAGTTAAACCCTGCAACTAATAGCAAAATGATTCATAAAAGGGCTATATATTATTGATTTGAAACCTCTTAAATTTTGATTGAGGGACCCATATATTTTTGATGAGTATTGGGCACCTTATCCATGTTATCCTTTGTCATCTTATCTTTTGTTTGGGGGCCCCTTGTCTTTTGAATGCACAGTAGAGAGGCTATTTACGTTTAATCGAAGACTATAGGCCTCCTTATCCTTTGATTAGGGGACCCTAGTACCTTGGTGGAGGACCTTTTACATTTTGACTGGGGCCCCTTCCCTGTCCTTTGATCATACAGGAAGCTACTTATGTTTCATCATTTCAGTTTGACTTCTTATCTTCTGGTTGAAAATCCAAATGTATTAAAACATATTATTATTAAACAATATAGAGCAAACCAAATTAAGTTTTATTGTGCAACGATTATACTAAAAATACAATCACAAGGAAATTCTCATAAATTTTTGAAAGCGCGTAAACTAAAAATGGGGGCCCCCTCAAAGCGCACAAATTGAAAATGGGGGCCCCCATTTTGCACACCCTTGCATACCCTGCACATTCACTAAGACCATTACTGTCAATATTCCATCATTACAGAAGACGTAGGCTGAAAAAGAAACCATTGCAATGCAAAACAATTATCAAAATTAAAGAAATCCGCTCAGAGTATTTACTTTTTAGTCAGGAAACATGAAAAAAGCGAGTTTTCAAACAAATTTCAAACCCCTTTCTGGAACACATACGCACATATTTTATATCACTGTCTTTGCAATTTCATGCAGATGCCATACCTATCAAAAGTTTGAACTACACTATTCGGAATCGAGAGATTTCGAACAAAATGTTAGGTACAATTGTACGCACAGATAGCGTCTGAGACAGAGAAATCTTCGCTGACAACCTGTTGTTCATCCTAATTTTAAACAACTTTCCGGAACACGTACTAACACATATTTTACATCGCTGTCTTTGCAATTTAATGCAGAAAGCATTTCTGTCAAAAGTTTGAAGTACACTCACACTGTTCGGAATCGACAGATTTCGTACAAAATGTTAGGTACGGTTTTACGCACAAATAGCGTCTGAGACAGAGAAATCTTGGCTGACAACCTGTTGTTCATCCTAATTTTAAACAACACGCACTAACACATATTTTATGTCACTGTCTTTGCAATTTAATGCAGATTCCATATCTGTCAAAATTTTGAACTACCGGATCCAGTTTAATCCAAGTCCAGTCCAATGCTCATCTCTGCAATCTTCTAATCCTATCCTAATCCGGTGCTACTGCCCAAATGTTTTATCCAACCCGGTTCACATCCGAAAAACCCTCTGAATAAACTTTTGGCTGCAGTGATCAACGCAGTTTGGATATCTATAGAGAACAAGGTAGCAGAAGCCTGCGTGGTGGTGATATCTTAAGCAAAAACATGGGCAAAATTTAGGTTGCATCGATGGTAGCCGGAGTCTGGACAGGATTCAGATTCTCAACTTTGAAAAATTCCGGAACCGGAGTCAAGCGAAATTTCTGACTTGCGAAATTTCTGACTTCACGCTGTTGCAACCTCTCCGGTGGTGTTGCGTTGATTGTGTGATTCACCACGAACGGGATGTGCGTGAAGAATAACACGATTTTATATGTAGCGCGAGCAAGCAATAGTAAGAGAGATTGCGAGCATGATCTCTATTGTTGCTTGCTGCCACGGTGCGAAGCTTTGCGCACATGCCGCTCGGGATTTCAGATCGCAACAAAATGGTGCTGTGACCAGCACGTGAAGGTCGTGCCGAGTTCAGCCTTCACACAAAGAACGTACGATCGGTGTGGTTCGTTGTAAAAAGGAGGGGATGTTATTGCAAACTCTCCGGTGGTGTTGCGTTGATTGTGTGATTCACCACGAACGGGATGTACGTGAAGAATAACACCATTTTACATGTAGCGCAAGCAAGCAATAGTAAGAGAGATTGCGAGGATGATCTCTATTGTTGCTTGCTGCCACAGTGCGAAGCTTTGCGCACATGCCGTTTGGGATTTCCGATCGCAACAATGCCATGTACGCATGCACAGAGCAATAATCTACATATCAAAACAGAGAAAACTGACGATCAAAGCTTAGAGATTCATGTTTAGGTAATCACGGGTTAGGGTTTGGGTTAGGGTGAGAAAAAGAAAAACTATTGAGGTCAAAGACTAAGACCAAAAATTTCCAGTGATTCAAGTTATTCCCGTACTATAGCTTGTTGTGGGTACCTGACATCTAACCAAAATGTTTAAATTTGCACAAGACACCTCAAAAAAGTAATTGCCAAATTTTATTTATTTATTCTGAGAAGCAAAATAACAGACAAACAATAACAGGTTAGAAATTTCTGAACTCTGCGAAATTTCTGACCTGTTAATGTTTTTCAGTTATTTTGCTTCTTAAAATAAAGAAGTAAAGTCTGGCTTTAACTTTTACCATTGAAAAATTTCGGACTTAGTCGTTGACCTCAATTATTTTTCTTTTTGTCAACCTAACCCAAACCCTAACCCGACACACTTACCTAAACACGAATTACCAAGCCCTAATAATCAGTTTTATCAGCGTATTTGGTATGTTGAATATTACTCTGTGCATGCATACATGGTATGAAGTCAGAAATTTCGCTTGACACCGGGCTAAAAGATTTTGGAACAGGAGCGGAGTCTGAAAAAGTGACTCCAGCCACCTCAGGAATAGAGGTGTGCGGACTCCAGTGTTCCCTCTAAGCTGTACGCGCGCGCGCGCGCACACACAGCTTTCAGAGACTGCGCACACGCATAAATTTACTGCGCACAGACACATAATTATGATGTTCTCCGATGGCAGGTTTTAGTCATTTCTAAAAAAGTGCACACACACCAAAATTTCTGCGCACACAGACTACAAAAAATTAGAGGGAACATTGGCGGACTCCAATTTTTTTGAGACCGGATCCAATCTTCTTTTGCAAATTTTGAATACGAATCCAATACGGATCCGGTACCAAATAGACACAAGCAATCCGACTCCTGTTTGAGTCCTGAAGTCAAGCAAAGAACCAGTATTGTTTTTTCAGTAAACATAAAGTCCAAATCCAATCCGAATCCATCTACAGGAAGGAAGACCTTCCCAGCTAGCAAGCCTATGTGGGGCCCACGTATTTTTACCGTGGGCTGGTGGGTTTTGGTTGGGCTTAGATATGTGCTCCACATGGGTCCCATGTAGGCAGTCTATGGTAGTTTTTATTATAAAAACACTTATTTTGCAAATAAAATGGTTGAAAGCTTAAGTATGCAACCAAGTTCTTCTTTTTTTATAATTTGTAAGGGTGCAGTTGCTTCATTTTGACATAGATTATGGATGGGTTGCCCACACCTGGCCCATAAGAGAAGCCTTTTTCCACTTGTGTGTGGGCTGCCCACTTAAATACTGGACTTCATTTTATGGTTTTCATTTTTTATCAAGTTCCATCATAGAAACATAAATTATGAAACCAGGTTTGAATATATGTTGTGAAACGAAATCCTACAGTTTTCAGTTTTACTCTGGGTAAACAGCAGAGATGAGCGGTCTGCCATATTTTACGATCCAGATCCAGTCCTGATTATTTAAAACTCGGTCCAAGTCCAACCACAGTCCAAAAGATTTTTCAAATGTAATGTCCAAGTCCAAAGGAAGTCCAACAATTTGAAAAATGCAGCCTTTTCACAAAAAAATGCCCCATTTCTTTTCCATTTTTACTCAGTCCAAATCCGGTCCTGATCCTAAATTTTTGAGAGATTTATAGTCCGGATCCACTCCAAATTCAACAAAATTTGCTATAGTCCGGATCCAGTCCAGTGCTCATCTCTGGTATGCAGTGGGTTGCAGAGGTGATCGGATAGTGGATTTTTACTATCCAATCCAATTCTGTTATTGAAAAATGATATCCGTATCCGATCCGAATCCTGTTTTGGTTGAAATCACACTATCCGTATCCGAAAACTATCCGAAGTGTATTGTGATGCACTACATACACATTTTGTGCTGTGTGTATTTTGCCTTGAGGCTATTTTGTCATGTGAGGCAGAATAACTGCTGGAGCTATGTTGCCTTTAGCTGAGCACAATTCGTTGAAGTAGTCACATGACATATGTAACAGCTCAGTCCCATGAATGGATGATGGTTATGATGATTTCGGGGCTAGCAAGCAGTTAGCAGCTTCTTGTTTGCATTAAGTAAACTGCAGGCTAAGCCCTAATTATAAACACTGAACCATGAACTCTTAAACCCCAACCAATTGTCTCTGCGTATTGCAATTGTCTCAAGACCACTTCAACCAATTGTGTTCAAATGAACGCAAAATAGTCCCAGCACAGGTTTTGCCTCATGAAGCAGAATAGGCACTACCTGAATGCATTGTGCCACTTTGGGCCCTGTCATGCTTATAAACAGAAAGTTTGACACATCGCGTGACCTAAGTACTTTTCCGAGTCAATTGCATTGAAAAGCAAGCTGGAGTTTTGCCACACAGTCTCGTCGCAACGGGGGGGTTGGTGGGCTTAGCCCCTCTGAGACAACGCTCCAAGCCCTCCAATTTAAATATGAAGCACTACAAAAATGCTTGTTCAAATTTCAGAATGTCTAGCCCCACTGCAGAAATGTAAAGCCCCGCTGTATAAAGCGCCACCCCACTCCACAAATGGAAAACCCCCCATAAACTTCCTGGCCACAGTTCTGTTGCCACACCAAGCTTTTCATTAGTCGATTTCTTTGGTAACAAATGCTTAGATTTTAACACCATCCACGAGTTCACATTCAAAGTTTCATTTATTAATCTTACCCATTGTTGCATTTAACCAAACCTAACTACATAGCAATGTTAATCTACACACCAAAACAGCATTGAAAACAATACGCTTAAAATATGTCATTTATACTGAAATGACAGACTAAAAATTCAGTCTATCAAGTCAATGTCACAAAACAACACTTTTGCATATCATGTCTAAGAAAGAAAAAGGCTATCTGGCCTGGTATCATCTAACAACCAGTCAATGCAAGCTCACGTCCTACAGAATAGGCGTGAAGACCGGTACGCTTGGTGTAGACTACAGACCAGAGACCACACTGAAAGAGCTAGAGTGCTCTAGCTAGCTAGTCCAGACTACAGATCACAGTAGGCCTACGCAAGCTAGCCCTAGTCCAGGTATGCAGCAAACAACGTCTTAATGTGTAGGTTACTGAGAGAGCCTATCTTGCCACACCAGGAACAAATTCATGCTGACAAATTTGGCGTGTCCAATTAGCAGATTAAGAGGGGGAATGGAATTACACTACAGTGCAGAGCTTACACCGTATACAGACTCGGAGTCATGGTACAGCAGGCTGAAAAGGTGCTTCTGAAGATAAATGAATGATTTTGCAATGTGCAACTTTTCCAAAAATCTGAATCCTCGAATTATCCAAAAGTCTGAATCCTCGAATTATTATCGATAAAAGCGTTTCGGATATCCGGATCCGTATCCGGTTCCCGTTTGAAAGCAGTTTTTGGATATCCGTATCCGTTTGCAAACTCACCATCCTGCCGGATATCCAACCCGTAAACCGGATAGTGATCATCTCTGGTGGGTTGCCCACCTTCGCATAAATACTGCCGCTAGTGGCCTCTTTGTGCACTGCGGAGCCATCTTGCTTGGTGAACGCCTTTTGAGCAGTGTCACGGGGGGAACTGCAGAGATGAGCACGGATCAGGACTGGATCACGACCGAAGCCAATTTTGACCGGATCAGGACTGGATCGGACTGCAATTTTTTTGTAAATTGGCGGATCAGGACTGGATGGGACTGAGAAAATTTTTGTTGTTTTAATGTGATTATTCTGAAAATATCAAAAAGTTTAGTTGTGATCCGATTTAACAGGTTTGCTAAATGAGTGTGTATTTTGCCATCAAATGCAAAAACTCTGCTGGACTATTTTGCAATTCGAACTGTATTCACCTTTGTTTACATATAAAGGCTAGTAGTAGCAACGTGAACATAGTTGAGTAGTTGAGTGGTTAGTGTCTACTGTCTAGTTGAGTGTGTCTACTGTCTATGCCTGCTGTGCGATTGTTCCTTGGTTCTGCTCTCACCATTTCCTTTGGCTAAGCTTTTAGTGATTACACTTTTGATAGGAAGGCTTTTAATGTACTTTTTCAGAAAGTTTAAGGTTTAGGTTTCGGGTTTACGTTTAGGGTGTGTGTTAAATTTCGGTTTAGGGTTTACCTTTAGGGTTTAGGTTTACGGATTAGGTTTCAGGTTTAGGTTTTAGGTTCAACTTTTAGGTTTAAGTTTTGAGTTTAGCTTTTGGGTTTAGGTTTTGGGTTTAGGTTTTGGGTTTAAGTTTTGGGTTTAGGTTTTGGGTTTAGGTTTTGAGTTTAGATTTTGGGTTTGGTTTAGGTCATGTAATAAGGACCTTTTGCTAATGCAAGTGTATCGGCATTGTCACTTGACCAATCCAAGCAATCAGAATCTCCGAATGGCAAAATAATTCCAGCAGTGCTTTTCCCTCTGATGCCAAATAGACACATCCTTGTTAATTTTGCAATTGCCAAAAGGCTATGTCAATTTTGCCTCATGACGCAAAAGCACTGCTGGAACTATTTTGCCTTCAATCAATTGTATTTGGCTAAAGGAAAAATAGCTCCAGTAGTTCTTTTGTCTCATGAAGCAAAATAAATATACATGATTTTGCATTGACAGATCAGGTCTGGATCGGACTGATAATTTTCAAAAATTTCGCCGATCAGGACTGGATCGGATTCAATTTTATCGGATCAGGACTGGACTCGGACTGAAAAATTTCACAGTCCGCTCATCTCTGGTGTAGAGGATCAGGATTTCAGGACTCGAGTCCGGCAGGATTCAGTACATTTTGAACAAACCGGATCGGATCCGGACTACGGTTTTATTCAAGTTTCCGGATCAGGTTCAGGATTTTCAAATTTCAGTGTTTTGGGATTTGACGCCAGCACAACCATAAAAAGAATTTTTGCAAAGGTTTAAAGGATGTAATGTAGTTCACATCAATTGCAAATGTGTGAAAGGGGTGTTGTTACACCGGACGTGTCATGCACTGCAGAGCACCAGTCCACCACCATAGCATCCCATGAGTCCACTTTCAGACATCAGGCTCAATACAACGTGATGTCAGATTACATATGTAAGTTGTGAGTTGTGGAGGTTAGAGATGTGGTGTTGCTGTGCCTATTTTGCTGTATTATATACTTTAGTGTGCATCAATATCAGTTAGTGTCTATTCATTTATCGGTTAGGGCTTAATCATCAGCTGCTGTCAATGGTTGTAGCAAGTATAGCAAGCTTAAGTCGTGTTGTGATTAGAAGTTTAATTGGTAATACTGCTTTCAACTTCATGTTTCATTGGATGAACTTGGTTGACTGCATTTTCTGGATCTGCCATTTAGTGCCATTTTTGGTTATGTGTGGTTTTAATTTCCCAGTCTGTGTTTAGTAAAGCTTTTCTTTTTAGAAAGGAAATGGCTGTAGGTCTGGTGAGAGTGATGTGGTTAGAATAAAATGCTGACTTTGTCACTTTAACAGCACCGTTGTGGTAGTGCAGCAAATGCGTCTACATCTGCTGTGTGAATGGTTTTCGGTTCGACTCTCACCTTAAAATGTTACAAATTTGATGCAAATAAGGCTATTACCTTAATTTTTATGTGCAAGAAGTAGACATGCGGCGATCACAGCTCAAATGTAATCGATTACGATTACTTGCCACCTGCTCGATTACGATTACGAATAAACAAAATCACAATGTAATCGATTACGATTACATTAAAAATAATCACAATTACAACCGCGATTACATCTGTCTTAAAACATCTTCAGAACGAACACAAAACCCATTTGCATGGTTTGATGTAAGTATATTTTCAGACAACATACGATACAGTATTACTGAATGCAATAAACGAAATTACTAATCTGTAAGGATCAAGCACCGGAAAAATTTACAATAATTGTTTAATGAGATCTTCGTGCAGTCAACAAGCCTGTGGCGTAACTAGAGGTTTGAGCTAGAGGGGAAACTTGGCTGAAAGAGGCCAACTGGACTCTGTAGGTGACCTACTAGTCAACACGCAGAAAAAAAACTTGAGAAATAATGGTGAATCCGGGTGTGGATGGCTATATTGAAACCCCAAATCAACGGAAAATCTCCGAAAAACGCAAAAAGGCGACAACTTACTGAAAACCAAAGGAATACTAAAACCGAAATATAAAGTAAGTGGGGTTCTGGGTTTTACATTTAGCTGGCCAGCGGAGTCAAATCGACCCTCATCCCTCCAGTCAGGTACTCCACTGCAACAAACACTTTAAATACTATTTAAACAAAAATGATCAATGTTCAAAATATTTGTGACAGTTGATTAACATCAACGCGTCAAATATTTATCAGTTAACTGAAATTCGTTTGTTAATCATTTCAAAACTGCTGATTATTTCTTCTAACTGCGTGTTACGATCGTCTGCAAACCAGCATAGCATTGTGCAGCTTTTAATTTGAAATGAAATACAAAGTGACGCCAATACAGCTGCGCATCTGTCGATTGGACCAAACGTCAATGGTCGACAAAACCTCACTGGTTTCTTTGAGTGTTTTTTAGCAGTATCTGGTGGATCACGGATGATATGCTAGTTATCAGCGTTGTGCAGTACTTTCGACTTCGATTAAAGTACTTTCGACTTGGATTAAAGTACCTTATTCTTCTGAAAAAAAACTAATTTGCTGTATATAAATTACTGTACCAGTTGTGCACATAGCCAAATCCATCACTTACATTCATAAGTTCACTCTAAATATGAACAAATAAAACCAGCACGTCTCCTCGTAATGTCCCGCTATTCAGTTGCCGAAGTGTCAATCGGTTTTTAAGTAATATTCTCTTTGTTGCTACGTCTCACTAGACTCGCAACGTTTCTTCTGACGGCCAACAGGAAGGGTAGCTGCAACAAAGCGAGAAATCGCTACAAACGTGCTTGCCGCTGGACTATCAGGATTTAACGCATACAGACGGGAAATGGCCTCCCTTGAAACATAACCATAACAAACGGTGATAAAAGAAGAAACTCAGCCGCCACAACGATGGTTCAGCGCACAGCGATGTTGGATGAAGATTTCCAAGTTTGTTCGCGAACGTAATCGCCGATTACGATTAAATTGGCAATGTGATCGATTACGCTTACATTCCATTTTTGGTCAATTCAATCGATTGTGATTGCGATTATTCAAAAAACTGTAATCGATTACGATTGACGATTACGACTACCCCATGTCTGGCAAGAAGTACCGGTAGCGTACATTTCAAGTTTGGTTTTGACTTTTTTTAAACATTTTGAATGTCTGTTTTTTTAATTATTTTCTGGGCTTTTTTTCAAGGCAAAATCTGGGGTGTTTCTTCATAAGAGTGGCAACACTGATTTTGAGTGCAGTAGTCATCAAGCATGGTCATGCGATGCCTTTTGTCTTTTATTTTTGTAAACTATAATGGCTGATCTGACTGTGATTCCCCTAAACACACTAAGTATTCATCTAAATTGTTGATTTTTTGTGACTGGATTGTTTCATTGTTGTATTTTGTAACTGAAAAAGAGTGTTACGTGAAAAACCAAAATTTTAGCAGTGTTGATGTAAGCTAGTAATAGTAGGCATACCAGCTCTTGCAAGTTATTCGTGTTAAGTGGCTCATCTTGAACTTGTGACACGTTTTCATTCAGTGCTAAATCGTGATTGATGTGTTTTCCAGCACTGTTAGTTGACATGCTTCAGATAGTAATATTGTAACTAGGCTCAGGGCTCCCACACGGTATTAATAATGAAAGTATTGAAAAGGTATGGAATTGTGAAATCGGTGTACAAGACCTTGAAAAAGTATTGAATTTTGCTAAAATGTGAAGTGTTGAAAAAGTATGGAAATTCCAGATTCAGCCATTTGTCATTTTTTGTCCTTACTCCTAATTATAGTTTAGTTTGGCAGATGTTTTTGCATTGATTGCGTTTCATGAACAAGTATTTGGAAAAATGAAGATACATTGTGGTATTAGACTTTTTTAATTTAGTATTGAAAAAGTATGGATAATGGTTTTTGAAAATGTGTGGGAACACTCTCGGCTGTGTATGTCTGGATATGGGAGCAATTGGGTGGGGGACACTGGGGAGTGTCCCCCCACTTTTTTAGACGGGGGGGACATAATATGCCATGTCCCCCCACTTTTTT
>Ga0210059_1004739_pt1 | contig 21943 bp, 16 predicted proteins | sample Ectturendosymbi2_FD_188042 | JGI IMG/M metagenome (GOLD analysis project Ga0210059, IMG submission 188042) | Ecteinascidia turbinata endosymbiont from Florida, USA - Sample 2 (SPAdes) (version 2) | ecosystem: Host-associated > Tunicates > Ascidians > Unclassified | place: Key West, Florida...
GAGATCAAGCAAACTTAGCTTTTGTGAGTATCGTCCTTGCTACGTCTATGATCGAACTCGCGTAGGAATTTCAGATGTAGCTAAATACGGCACTGTTTAGCCTAACAACTAAAACTTTTCCGTTATACCTGCACAGTAGATGTTTACCGACGCTTCTGCCACACGTGAATGACTTCAGCAGACATGTAAACCGAACGGTTCAATGACGTCAGAATGGGCTGTCTCGTTTTGGCGGACCGTCGCTTGACATGTAAACACGCACTTAAAATTTCGGAATCGCTCTGAGACTATCTTCGTCATAGCGAGTAGGCAGCTTTGAAATAAAGTACAAGGTTATCAATCATTCGAAATAGTTGCTTTCAAACAAGCTTTTTATAAGCTGCAAAAGATCTGAAATTTAAAATGTTTTTATGAAAAAAAATTCTTTCAAAACAAAAGATGCAGAGAAACATTGAAGAACAGAGAGCTATTACAGTATTACGGTTCAAATCTCGCTTTAGAATGTTTTAACAACTTTCGTTTCCTCCGTCATTTTTCACAAATCAGGCACTACTGGTGAGAAAACACATTTCCTCCAGAACTTTCCGTTATCGTGAAGTAGTAAAATTTGAAAGGCAAAGAACCATTTATTCATTCATTTTTCCTCTAACGAGGGTCGCGAGGGCAGCCTTAGTAGAACGCGAAATACCTCACGGTCAGCAGCAAGCTCAGATAATTATGCTGGCTCTACACCAAAACTGTACCAAGCAAAGTCGTAGATGTAATCACGCTGCTTGGTCCTTGGTCGACATACGATCCGCTTTCCCGTTGGTACAACCGGCAGAACGTTTCTGGCCAATTTTTCGCTTGCCCCTTCTGGTAACATGGCCGAATCATCACAGCCGAGATGCATTTATTTGGAGGAGAAATGGCTCGATGTTCAGGGTTTTACGATTTTCACAGCTTGTCGAAAAGTGCCACACCGCAAAATCTTTGTAAAAATAACATCACTCTTGCTTGTCCAGGAAACAGCATTCCTGCAATCGTCACTCAAAACACATGACCACAGATGTGGATCGTAACAAAGACGTATTTGAAAACAAACAGCTTTAAGGCATTTGAAATTCACCGTTTTGTGACCAAAGAACGATAAAGATGACGCAGAACTGCGTTTGTTTTGCCAATGCGTGTATCAACCTCTCATACGGCCTCCTCACTAATGAATACCACACAAATGGTACTTTAACTTCTCGACCTGCTGCAGTGCATTCCCGCTTACTTTCAACTGATATTGGCTTGGATTTCTGGAGAGACATAATACCGCGGTCGTTCAGTGCTTATCTTCATTTCCGCATGGTAGCACGCAGCTGAAAACCGAAAAAGTGCATGTTGGAAACACTCTCAGGGAATCAGGGCCGGCCCTAGCAGGTGCGGGGCCCAACGCAAGAAATGGGCGCGGGGCCCAATGCAAGACCCTGGCGCGGGGCCGTTTGAGCAGTGATTTTGTGAGGTCATCGTGTTCAGTCAAACGTGTTACGATCGTAGTAGAGCGGAGATGTAAAGTACTAACACGAGAATCGAGCAATTTGCTAACGTTCGATAATAGAGAAATTCGCTAGTTTTGATGAGACCGTCCTTTGGTTACCAATGAAATTTACATGGCGTTTCTACTGAATTCTCAAGCGCCAGGTGTATCTGGAAAAAATGAACAATCTACCCAAACACCATGGCGCGGGGCCCCAGAGGCGCGGGGCCCAAAGCAGCTGCATCCGTTGCATCGGCTTAAGGCCGGCCCTGCAGGGAATGCTAACGGTGTCAAATCGTGGGTAAAGCAAACGGTTGATCATGCATCTTCCAAGAATGATGTCTTCTTCGACTAGGCTGTGGCTTTCTATCCAATTCATATACTGTAAAGTACGAAGAGGAATGGTAACAGCAACCACCCTCATCGGAGTCCAACATACAAGGTGATCGGTTGCAATTTAACTCTGCTGCCACAGACACAAACCCAAACGTTTGAGCAGGAATACAATGATTGACGGCCAGTAACAGGCGGTGGTTAACACATTACTTCAGAAACACTCCCCAAAGCTTTTCACGAGTAATGCGGTCGTATGTTCTCTCGAGGTCGACAAAACATGTGTGGACACCTTTGGCATACTCACAAGATTTCTTGAAAATTTTCTGGAGAGTGAAAGTTTGGTCTTTAGTGCTGCGGCCAGGAGGACAATCGCACTGTGAACACTTTATTTTTTGTTCAAATATTTCGCGTCATTTTTTTCAAGGCGATTGGCATACAGTTTTCGATTGAGGCTAAGGAAGGAGATGACCATGTCAGAGTTGTAAGTCGGGCCGCGCTTTTCGGGTGGTGCCGGGTTTCGCGCCGGGCTCGGGCCGGGTTCGGGTTTAAGTTTGTCAAAATGTTTCGGGACGATTTCGGGCCTGTACACAACTTTTTTACAACATTAGGAGTAACGATATTTTTCGTTTATGACGCACATTCGTTCTGCTCATTGGGGTGACTTCTGTGAGTGAAGTGATTGCGGTTTTTCTTCAGCTAATTCTACTTGCAAACACAGCTGCGTTATTTTGTTCTGTTCTCGGATTAGTCTCACACACACACTTTTGAGAAGGCGGTAGCGGTAGGAAATTAGCACGCGATGAAAAGCCGGATTAAAGGGTACGGGCCCGGGAAAATTTTTACTGGACGGCCCCTATGACGCATTTCGTGACGTCAGCGTTTGTAAAATTTGTTTTCGCTGATTCCCAATGTTCTCGTTTGCTTTTCCCGCAGTCGATTATGTGCCTGCCGTATTAGCTCGATTTTTAGCCGCCTTTGATTGTAAGCCACACGAAATGGTGTTTGTAAGCAGCCCTTGATTGTAAACCGCACTTGAACATAGGTTACCTAAGCCTCTGAGATGCATTCGCGACGTTCGCATACTCGTGCGCTACCCGTTTAATTGGCAACGCTGTTATTAATGATGTTTACACCACTACAACTGCCTTCTGTTTATCATAATCCATGCTGTGACGGAGTGTGCACGTGATGCTGAAGAAAATCGAATGCGAAAGAAGAGTTCGCTCGACAAAATGTAGCAAAGGAAAGACTGAGCGTCATCTATACCAGCGTGGTCCGAAGACTTTTGACCTACGAGTCATTTTAAAAAAACGTGACAACTTGCGGACCGCTTCCGATAAAATGAAATACGAAATAACAGCTTCACAAGATTTTAAACTGAAAAAGGGAAGATAAGTGAGTGCTTCGTTGAAATTATTGCACAAAAACGAACAGCAATTTTCTACAAATCTATATCAGTAAGATGCCTGTGGTTGAGGCAGGGGCGGATCCAGAAGGGGGCGATCTCCCCCCTAAAACATGCGAAAGTAACTTTATTCACCCTGATTTTGTACAATTCGGAAATAAACATTCGCGATATAAGGCCAATTTGTCATCCATTGTTTGGTCACAGCATTGTTGTGAAGTATGCTTCATCTCTCTTACAGTAGGGAAGTCGTACTGAGACTTGACCACCAAATGTTTCTGAAATCGCCCCTCCCCCCTAAACTTGCTGGCTGGATCCGCCCCGGTCGAGGCTTCTATGACATCATCGTCCTTTATCAATAATAGGCCTATACCAGTATTAGCAAGTCAGCGACTATCGTCCAGTGTTTCGTCTGCCATTCGATTTCTGTTTTTAGATTTGACTTGCTTCATCTTAGAAACTGTACTCTTACACACGTGTTTTCCAAACATCCATTGCATGTATAGTGCAAAATCTTTAAAGTTTCGGAAATATATCTTTGCTTACTAATTTCCATAAATTCTCTACAGTCTGGTCTAACACCGTTAGTATTGTGCATTGTTATTGAAAGGTGCTGTGCTTGTTCTAACTAAAATTACACACAACAGGGGTGGGTAATTAATTTGGCTGAAAAGTCGCGTTTAGCGGAAGATAAATAGATTCATTTAGCGATATTGAGTTCATTGCAACAGATGTAGCCTACGCGTCAAGAAAACAAACACCGGGGCACGAAAAAACCCAGAGGTTATGCAGACAGATGCCACAGCGGAGGTCCGTGCCTATTCTAATTTGATTGTAAAATAAATAAATTAAACAGAAATGGTGCACAAAAAACGCTCTCTTCATCGTTCGTTTACATATGCACTTTATCCAGCGCAAGCAATTCAGTGAGAAAAATGTAACCTCTCACACTTTTCCACAAATGTCACATTTGCAGATTTTTCCTGAATGCTTCTGCAGACCACTGAATATGCTGTGGCAGGCCATGTACGGCCAACGGCCCTGTAGTTGGACCACACTGATCTATACCTTTCAATAAAGTAAAGAATTAAAAAATGCAAGCCGCTTTTGATTGTAAACCGCATGAAATGATGAAAAACTTTGCAAAATACGGTACTCAACTACATATGCAGTTAGCTGCTAAAAGAGAGTTTATGATATAAACAGTACAGTGCATTTTTCTGAGAAAAAATATTTTCACAGACTAGAGAGTGACTCGACAAGAAACAACATTCACCCGAACAATAAGCGAAAACCAAAGATTGCAAACAAAAACATCCGAAAAATAACATGTCAATATGGACAGCCAGTCTGAGTGGGAAATGTGCTTCGAAACTTGTGTCGTAACTTTCACCTACATTTTCAAGAGCGCTCTGGTTAACGCCACTGTTTCAACGTTGCTGCTTAAGCTTTGCTGGAAAAAAAACATTTCAGTCGCGGCGTTTCAACTAACATTGCCATGATTCTTGCGCTTTTTCTCCTGAGAAACTGCCATTCCTATCTGCTGATAACATTACAGATTTCGTCATCGCTTTAGCTAAAACCTGCAATCTCGTCTTTTGCTCTTTCGTTCTACAAATCGACTGATCGAAAACCATTTCTGACGGAACACGCAATAACATGTGATGTAAATGGCTTGACTAGTTTCATATGTTTATGATGTAAACCAAGAATAGTAACCATCGGAGGAAAAGTGCGTTTCCACCATACATTACCCTTTATGACAAAACAAAGGTCGCAGTTCGGCTGCTGCTACCTCCAGACCACACAAGAAAGTACGGAATCATTGATACTAAACAGCAACTGCAGCAGAACTAGCATTGCTGCTATCACGCAAATAGTATCGTTTTCGCGACATTTGTGCAGTAGGCGTGATGCACGAGTAGATAAACCCATGCCAAATAAACAATTATTAGGAAAAATTACAAGCAAAATTCAAAAAATTACATTGAACAAAACAGAAAATTATTCAGTAGTGATTACAAACCTGGCAGAAAGTCAAAGTTGCAAAGAAACCATTAATGATACTCAACGTAACATCGGAATATAGAGTTTGTATTTTAGTTTCTCTTTTGAATCATGACAATTTTTCAAACGAATATTTTATTTGAAACAAATGAATGTCATCACGGGGGCCCCCATCAAGCGGAGGGCCCAGGGCAATTGCCCCCGTTGCCCACCCCTTAATCTGGCCCTGACGCGATGGCGTTCCTTCGAAAAGATCAATCACTTACGCGATTCTTCGCTGTTTTAAGAAACGATGGCCTGCAAACCTGCTTTTCATGCCTACACGCCATCGTGGATAGTGTCGTGATAGAGTTTCTTTTTTCATGAGAAACATTACATTCCACCGTGTTATCATTGCCTAAAAAGCTGAGCTTGTGATGTTTAATTGGTCAAGGTTATTGCTATTTTGGGTGTGATAAAACCATATACCTGCAGCTACATCCGTACACTGCGTTTTTTGATACAACGCAGTTGCGCATGTCTTGACTCACTCGGTAACTCTGTTTCTTGAGCCTAAATCGAGCTTCAAAAATATATGTCGGGCTTGGGCCGGGTTCGGGCTTGTGATTTCAGGTTCGGGCCGGGTTCGGGCTTCAAAATGAGCCCCGTTTACAACTCTGGTCCATGTAGTTAATGCATTTTATCCGTTCGCTCTTCTTGTGTATGGGGATGATCACACCAGATTGCCAATCCATCGGTGCCCTTCCTTCAGGCAAAGAACTGCTTCGATTCAAGGCTTTGAAAATTTAGGATATAGATTCTCAAAGTGGGGTCCGCGGACCCCCAGGGGGTGAAAAAATTGGTGTTTGAGCGTCTGTCAAGGGACAAAAATTAAAAATTTAAGAGTAATGAACAGTTTGAAAATATGTCCGCAGTAAAGCAATAATGCTAAACCTTTGCTTTGGCTATTTGCTGTTTTGTATTCCTGAGTACCTAGTCCACCTAATTTGGACGGTTAGAGCATAAGCGTCACGGTACTACGAATGGTTTTGTTACGTAACTGAAGCTGGTTGTCAATCGTCGTTGTTACTTCACAACTACAAAAGTCAACAGAACAATAGAAAGACAAGTTAGCCATCCCTCAGTGTAAGCACATGTTAGCCAGCAAGAGGTAGTGCGAGCAAAAAGGCAAAGAACTGCTTGGACGGATGAGAGATCCATTTGTAACTAACCTAAACGAAGTAAATGACCAAGAAAATTTTAAAGAAACTCTCAGATTTGCGTGCCGAAAGTGGAGCCAAGATGAAATTCTCTTCAATTTAGCTGTCTTGTTTCTGGGCTTCTCTGAATCTCAGCCACAAACTTGCAGTACAGTGCAGGGTTTTTTAAGGTGTTTCAGGAACCCGATTCGGGTCCCTAGAATTGAAAATTGGGTCCCTAGAATAAGAGGAAATTGGGTCCGTAAAATCAGAGAAATCGGGTCTCTACAGGTGCATACTGGGTACCTTACATTTTCCTTAAAAAACTGGTACAGTGGCTTACGGTGCTATCGAAACAGAAGTCCTTCCTTTTACAGTGCAGTCCCGTCGCCACGTGGGGCTTTGTTTAGCTTAGCCCCCTAATTTGAAATACAAGACACTATAAATCAAAGAAGTTTTTGTAAAGTTTTAGAATGTTCAGCAGCCCTGCACAAACGTAAAGCCCCCTATTGAAGACTAAGTGCGAGGTTGGTTGGCGACGGTTCTGTGTCAGTGCGAGGTTGGTTTTTCAAGTTTGGTTGAAATCAAGCCAAAATACCGAAACAGAAGGGATGTTCGACCAGTTTTCTCTGTCCAAAATCAAGCCAAGAATATTAAAGCCTGGAGGAAAATGTTGTCAGGAGCATAAATCTCGCTGAACATTAGATGAGTCTGTTTGAGACAACAGCATGCGTAAAAGGCTTGTGCATTTTGTTCATGTGTGGCCAGCAGTCCGTTGTTTATTCAATGACTCGTTTGACTTGCAAACGTTTAAGGAAGAGGCGTTCGATCCTGAAATAGCCGCATCAGAGACAATGTAAAGTTCGCTTTTCCATAGACGCCCTGCTTAAAGGAAGTTGCTCATCGCAATGTTAAAATGCCCTATTAGGTATGGCTGTAGTTTGTGGAAAAAAACTCCCTTTTTTCTAATTATGTTGGAATTACGCTCAGTTTGGATTTCAATAGGACGGTAAATCCGGAAAGTTGGTTGCATGGCAGGAACACGACTGTCAACAAAAGTGAGGCCAAGACGAAATTGGGAAATGACGCTGAGTCTCCAAGGCAAGTTAGCACGAAGATGCTGAGAGGCTGATGCATCAAAACATTTTGTGTACTTTAGCTTCTGAGAGATATAGAGCGGTTGCTGTCTAAGGTGCGGTGGCAAACGCAAAAGCGTATGTTTCAGACAGGTATATTCCTAGGAAAGGCAAAAGAATAATTTTATTCATCATTTAATAGTAGTCAAAACTACGACATGATATAAAAACGTCGCAGCGTTATTTAGTCACAAGGTTTTTAACCTGAAAGTTAAAACCACGATTGTAATATTCAAGTAACGTAGATCCTGTTTTATAGAATGTAATTTCCTCTTTATTTGCATTTTCGCATTAAAGCGGTTACCGTTTTGGCACATCACAGAATCACACAACGAAAAGGTTTGGATGCGTTTTGCCAGTTGCTCTAAATGGTCTTAAAACCCCTTCTGGTATAAAAATCACTTTGTTGGTTTATTGCACGACACATGTGTGTTTGTAAATCCAATCAGAAAGTTAACGGTCACAACAGGCTGTCAAATATTCAATCAAGGCACCTAGTGCGGTACATATTAAGATTAGCTTGTTAAAAATCATAGCAAACGCTTGTAAAGCAGATTGTACCTGCATGTACGTGCTTACTGTTGGAAAATTGTTCCATTTGGGATGATGAAATACAGATGTTTTTGCTGAAAAAAAAAACGATTTACTACGCCTATCTACACAGCTTTTACAATTTTTGTTGGTCTCTAACGCGCAGCTGCTGTGTTTCTTCAGTTGCACAGCAGAAGAATGAAACAGCTTCCTGCCTACACTTTACAAGAATTATTTGCATACAACTTGGCTTTCTAGAGGGTTTATCTCATGGCTTCTCAAACTATGGGTCGAGCCCCCATTTGGGGTCGCGAAAAGTAATTTTGGGGTCGCGAACTAATTGGCTTGTCAAATCAGATTTAAAGGTATTTGAACTAATTTCAAGAAAATTAAAAGTAGGCCTGCAGCGAATTTATTTCTACTTTATTTTTAGGGGCAATACCGTGCTTCATGCTGCCAGGTGTTTACTAGGATGTCTACCAAATGATAATAATCAAGCAAGCACAAGTAATGTTTTGTTACGTCATCATTATTTTAACGTACTGATCAATATTGACCTTATTGAAATCACTGCGACACGAAGACATGCTAGGTCTAGTCAGGGGCTAGGGTAACTGCTTTGAGAGCGCACTCAGTAATTTTAGACTAAAATTAAAAGCTTCATGCACAGTTTCAAAATTACTTTGGACTTTGCTTCAAGAAAGATCGTCACACCTGCAATGCCGAGGATGGCTTTGCGGAGGTAATAAACGACAAAATGTTTCAACTACTTTCAGAAGAGAGTTTATGTCATTTTATAATAAGAACAAGAAATGGATGCCGAGCCATTGCTGATCTATCCGTTTATAAACCCTCAGCCTTTTGCATACCATGTTTGTGTGATGCAGCATTCTCAAAATTGATAATCATCAAGTCCAAAAGACAATCCTTTTAGAAAAATGTTGAGAATTTCCTTCTTTCTGCGTTGACTTGCATCAGTCTACGAATGGATGAACTGTGTACAAATTATCAAGTGCATCCATTCCATTAATTGTGCTTGATAGCATCTATAAACTGAATTGTTTTTTTGTTAATAGTTTTCGTCTGACTGTTTTCATTACTTGATAGTTTCATTACTGTATAGTTACTTTCGTGGATTGTGTGCATTTGCATGATTTAGCCACAGACAAAAATTCCTCTTGAGATTTATAATGGGATACTTGCACGTATCATTAACGTCTAGGCTGTCTACAAAGGGGCCGCAATAAAAAAAAATTTAAAAAATGGGGCAGCAGAACAAAAAGTTTGTGAAGCCCTGCCTATCTGATTGCAGTTTTTCTGAAAATGAAGCTTGTTAAGAAGTTTCAGGGGCGTTCTATGATTTTTCTCTACAAAAAGTGCAATCCATCATAAAATTCTTCATTTTATGTTATATGAATGCGAGCATTTCATACTGTAATTAATACTTTACCGGTAAGTAGCTGAAGGCTAGCCATGCACTATAGATTCTTACTAATGGTTGGGTCATGCATAGGCGTAGCCAGGGGCTACGCCCGTCCTATGAGGCGATGCCCCCCAATGTTTTTAGCATATATAGTCATTTTGTGCTTTGAGAAGCAGTATCCCAAACAAAATAGTGTTATTCGCCTAAAATCAAACATTTGGCTTACCCAAATATTTTGCGCTGTTTACACCACTGGGGTCATGCATAACAGTGCTTTCCTTGAAAACAAAGACAAATACTTGGATCACGCGCTGGAACAAAACGTACGAAGTTTTCCAAGTCTCAAAGACATTTTCACGCTATCAGAACGAAGGTTGCAGAGTTGTCAATGCGAAAAGCGTGACAACAACAAACGTGGTGTTTGTCATGATCAAGAACTGTCAGCATCCGGTGAAAACTGCACATTTACATTAAATATATTTTGCAGCAGAGGCAAGTTTTTTGTATATTAACATTCTCTTGCTAAAAGTTCTATACTGCAACTGTGAGTCTGAAACAGCACACGAAATGATTAAACTTTAAAATCGATTTGCGCTATTGCATGATTGCACGCAGCTCCGCTTTATCCAGCTATTACTGCTCTTTTGTAATGTTGAAGCAAGTTGCCTTTGAATGCTCTGTAAACGTTTCCATTTTGAAGCTGACAGTAAATAAGGTTTTTCTCAACAACCTTGTTATTTCTACTCTGCATGCAATCTAAATTGGAAACAGCACTCGCATATTTCAAAAACCTCAAAGGCGTGGCCACACGCGTACATGCAGTCTACGCATTGTTACTATTGGGCCTAGGTAAATGCCTTCATTTTGTGACGAATTCTGGTATAAATACTGTAGTCTAAAATATTTTTGAAATGAAATTTCAAAAGCAATTGCAGTTTAAAGCGAATGTTTCATTGTTTGGTGATTGAGAAACCTTGCGATCTTGTGACGTTTCAATTATTTTCCAGGCCCTTCCCGCCTTGATAGTTTGAAGACATATGGAGGGCCGCTGTTTTCATTCACAGCATGCAAAAATCTACACTCGAAATTCTGGGAGAAGCGATAAAAACATTTCAAAAGACCCTTTTAAGCGTCCAATAAGTGGCTATAATATGTCACACAACATTTTTTCTGAATAAGCGTAGATGAAAATCTGAACCTCGAAAATTTGCTGGAGAGAAGTTGGGTGGCGCTTTCTTCTTTGTTAATCAAAATGAGCCCAGCACCTGATTTCCGGGGCCTCGCGTCACTTTGCAATGGTACCGTGCCCCTATGTGTGATACTCAATGTGCTGTGAACAAATGACATTAGTGGGCAACATGGGCACTAGCGTACGGAGGAGGGGCGCTGTGCCATGGCCCCCCTCAAACCCTAAAAATAAAAATATGTATAAACAGTATTCAGCAGTGTATACTGTCAGTATTCGGCAGTGTATACCAAAATGTTTCATTTTAGGCGAATAACACTATTTTTTTAGAAAAACGCCTTTCAGAGCACAAAATGACTATATTTTCTAAAAACTTTGGGGGGCATGGCCCCTTTGGCCCCCCATCGGAAATTTTCTGCGTACGCCACTGAATGGGTATGCGCGGGACGATGTGATCACAACCGCTAAGTTTGAAAATTAGCGATTATTTGGAAAATAAATTCTGTACTTGGGCATTTTGTGTTTTTGATACACAAAGTATCAAATTAGAATGAAATTTTTCACATTTGGATGAAATTAAAAACATTCGCTGGACATTGGAAGAGCTTCATTTAAAAATTAGGTAAAACACATTATGAACAACTTGATTCATAATTTGAGTAAATCATATCCTAAAAAACCAAACGCTTCACGTAGGAGCAGTGTTCTCTCTTCACAGTATATCTATTTAAGAGACTATACTTGGTCACCTTGCTGTTATCTACGCAACGTTTTGAAGGTGTCTTCTGTTTGTGGTGCCCGTCAAAAGTAAGCTAAGCTTCTCAGGTTCATGTGACACCAGGTGTGACTATTAAAATGATTGATACAATATGGTGGTATTTTGCAGGGGAGATGCAATGTTTTGCCGTACTCGCTAATGTTACTAACCCCACATTTTTCTAATCATCAAAATGTTTTGTTTCAGTTGTACACAAATAAAGCATTTTTTCATGATAGTCCAAACAAGCAATAGTTGCAAACATTTTACAGGCGCAAAGTGAAGCCTATTTAAGGCGATATTGCTTGTAATAAGAGACAAATGTTTTATTGCATTAAAAAGGAATGTGTACAGGTGCTGAAAGATGTTGAAATAGCTCCTGTAGAAGATGCAAAGCAAAGGAAATTCAGATTTGTATACACTAAAGAGACAAAATCTTTTCATTTTACCAGCAGTAAGTGATAATAATAAATGTAGTCATGATATTGGCACAGATGCAGAGGGATCATCAAGTATATACGAATTAGCTAGTTATCACAATGAGATCGAAAAAGTCAATTAATGAAGCTGAAAGCGAGGTTGAAATTAGTAACATGCAGGTAAAAATACAGATGGTTCCTTATGCACAAGTGAAACAGTCGGTAATCACATGGCATTGGAACATAGGTTCCAGCAACTAACAAGGCTGTAAGCAAGAATGAATTTATGGTTCAACCTACATTGCCATCAGCAGAAGCTTTGAAAGAACTGCCAACAGCATCGCCATCGTGCCATGACATGAATGATCCGAACAGTGGCGTGCAGAGGGACGGAAAAGCGGTGTGACGGTCCCGGGCATCCAAGGCAGGGTGGCATCCAAAGAGTGAAATTACAAAAATTAAAATGCTGCAACGAGATGATTTTTCCCATTGCAAAGCTACTAACTCATGCTGCATGGATTTAGTCTTTCGAAATTTTGTTTTTTTTTGTCAACACTGCTTTTTACGTATTCAAATTCCAGCAATTCACACATCTTTCAATACCAGGGACCTATACTCTAGGTGTGCGGCGCACACGCAATCAAACCGATAGAAGCGTGTTATTTTCCAGATTGTGCAACCAAGTGAAAATCACACTTGTAACAATAAAAAAAGATTGAAAGATAATTATGGATGTTTAATTGATTTTCTGAGCCGAATTTCAAAATTGTCCTAGTTCAACTTGTTTGATTAGCTGACTTTTAGATCCATCACTAGTTTCCCGTTTCGTTTTTTGATGCGGTAACCCTGGGTGTGCTAATGCAGCCGCACACCGATGCTGCAATATGTAGGCCTACATCATTTCGAACTTCGTCTAACAGTTCAGGCGGATTGATCATAACGGCTCACACAAGCCCGCGTGTACTGTTCCCCCGGTAGTTTTACATATAACAGCCACATGATAAAAAAGCAAGTTTTCCTGCGTACTTCATGTGCATTCTTTTGCACACTTCATGCGCATTCTAAGGCGGTTGTCCTAGGTTGCAGTTGTCCTGGGTGGCAATTGTCCTATGTTGCAGTTGTCCTGGGTGGCAGTTGTCTTACAGTAGTTGGCAGTTGTCACAGGTGGTAGTTTTCTGGGTGGCAGTTGTCCTGGATGGAAATTGTCCGGGTGGCAGTTGCCCTGGTGGTTGTAGTCCGAACACGCAACTCTGAGCGTCCACCATCCCAGCCGCATACCTTCTCTGATCGACTGCTTTTCGACGCGAAATCCGCGCAGCGTCATGTTTTTTCAAGTGTGAACTGTTGTATCGTAGCGTTGAGCGTGTTTCACTCCACTGTTTTCATGCGCAGCCTTGCTATATATTTTTGCAGTTGCGAACTGCGCTGACGTAGTACTGAGTGTGTTCTTCTCCCCTGTTTTAACGCGTTGCCGGATATTTTTGCTGTTGTGGACCGCTCGCTCTTAACTTTGAGTGCTGTGTTTTGCTCCGGTCACCTAACTTGGAGCGCTGATAATATAATTTATGTTCATTACAGTGACACATTGTACAACAACGAGAAAGGAGAATCCGTGTAGGGTAATATGCATGTTGTGTAAACGAACTGCGCCAAAACGTTGGCTTGCCAACCTGAATATAACCTGACATTGTGATGTTACAAATAGCGTATAACCAGTAACAATGACCACCATACGCCACTGCTCAATCCTAGGACCGGTAGGGGGGCATCCAATCAAGCAGTCGCCGCGGGAATCACCAGACCTTTGCACGCCGCTGGATCGGAACCAACTAATTTTACGGAATCAAAATAATATTTACCATTTGCAATCATTTGGAAAAAATAGGGAAAATTTGGGACAAAAATTTGTATATCCAAAACTTCTACTCCTGACTACGTTTCGTTTGTAATAAATCTTATTCAAATAGCAAATATTCTTATTCTATGACGTTAGAATTAATTACGATCTGCTATGCGACAACTGCATTTAATTATTCTTACATTAGGTAGCATAATTCTACAGTGAACCCTGGTAAGAAATATACGTGACTTTTACTGTTTCGTTTTTAAGAGTGTCAAGGATTGCCTCGTGAGACGGTAATTTAAATTCATATGACAGAATATTACAATGCATGGACAAGCCGCTATTGTTTCATCACGCTTTAATTGCACAGGAAAAATGTTGTCCTTCGTATAACCGGAGGTTCAACGGAGGTTTAAGTAGTATATGAAAAGCCTCTTACTAGCAAAAAGAAAAAACATTCTTTATCAGCAAAAGAGGTATCAGCGTGTTTCATAGATTAGGGAAATGGAAGGATGGATCGACATGCGGCGGTTCTAAAAAACTGTAAACAAATCTTAAACTGCCACGTTTTATACCAGGGGTCTCCAAGCTAAGGCCCGCGAAGACATTTCATCTAGCCTGCGGAGACATTTTGCCAATAAACAAAAAAAGAATAAATATACGGTAAACTCATTGATTTGGCAGAATGTAATACTTTCCGAAATGAAGGCATTACGTAAGATGTCCGGCCCTCAGACTGTTGTATAATAGTTTATGTGACCTGTGGACAAAAAAGTTTGGAGAACCCTGTTTTATACGAGGACAAAACATCGCATTTTGTTCGGTAGATCTAAATGCTATACACGGCTACTATCCCTAATGAATATGGAACAAATTTCAAGTTCTGTTTCTAATCTCATGTGAATCCCATTGCCATGGACAAGCCTGGGGAATATTTTCTGCTTCGGGAATGTCTACAAATTGGCAGCAACCTAAATTCCAGAGCACAAACTTCGTAACTTCCTTTGAACCCGCCAATAATGACACTGAATCGTGGGTGATTTTTGTGCTGATAGCAATGGGACTGGCTTAAATTACTGTTTTACTAAGCTACTGCAGTTTTGGTGGACTGCATTTCGGAATATTTTCAGATTGTCATGTAGACTAGGTTGAAACTGATATTTTTGTAGGTGAGCAAGCAATTACAGTATTGCCTGTAATTGAAGCCGCTTCAACATCTCAGACAAAAATGTGTCTGCCGTTTTCCTCACGTCTCCTTATCATTGTTTACTCAGCAGTGTCGTAGCGAGGCCAAGTGCCGCCCGGGGCCGACTGTAAAAGTGCCGCCCTTTCCATCCCTCAGATTTGCTTACAAAAATATAAAATGAAAGAAGATCATGTTTCGTGCTTATTTGAAGACATAAGGATCACTAGAGCATCTTGAAAATCCTAATCAAACACTCACAAACTGAATTGGGTCTTGTTTTTTGTTGTCGATTATGAGTCTTGCTTTCTCTGCTTGTTGCCACCTTTCTCACCATTAATTTTCTTATTTTTGGCTTTCTTTACATATGCACAGCCTATACGAACACGACATGATTTATCAAATTTTCTTCCCTGTTGGTTTTTACTCTCCGGTAAACCCGCCGCATGGCTTTTTAACAGCATACTCATTTCAGGGGATCAAACCAAACACATTAAGGGATGTGATGGCGGCATACGTACTTTACTATTTTTAGTTAAAGACAGGGATACTACACGAAATATTAACGTAAACATTTATTTACGTTAATATTTCGTGTAGTATCCCTGTCTTTAACTAAAAATAGTATGTATACTGCATAGCCTATTGTAGGCTATAATAATGAATCTGATAATAGATCTGTGATGTAAAGAACGTTTCATTATTCCCTTCACGTTTCAGAAGTGGTTTAAAATTTTCTTAGTTAGAATATAAAAAGCCTTCAAACGTTAACTCTGTCGGCACTTGCTTGGAGCCCTCTATAGGTGCGGGGATCCATGTTGAAAAAACATCTTAAAACAGGTTTAAAACCGGCTATGGTTGAGAAGTGGTGGTTTACAGTCTTCACCGTGACTTGCGCGCTTGGTATAGCTGTTGGGTTGGACCTCTTCCAGTTACATGTGCATAGTGTTTGCCTTTGTTCGTTACCAACCGAACCAGAAGGTCTTCAACTGAGGTAATTTACGTTTGTGCAAGGGGGAATGACATTTTAAAATTTGACAAAAACACTGATTTGTGGTGTTTCACATTTAACATGGGGGGCTTAAAGCTTTGTTTGAGGGGCTAAGCCAACCAAAGCCACCCGCTGCGACGGGACTGGTTACCAACAGCTGTCTATTCCAAAAACCGTATTACCAAACCATGCCAGGTGGGACATAGGACTTTTGGATGCTCAGCAGTGATTACAACGTCTTACGTTCGACGGCAGCTGCGTTGAACAACTTTACTCATCACAGCCATTGTCAAGGTGTACAACCGTTTCGATTAATGCCCTTTTTAACAAAAGCCTCAACCACAATCATATCTAAGCATGTCGTTCACCCTTGCGTTAGGTTTCCAGACTAAGGTTCTTGCCTCAAATTCATCGAAACGAGAGCAACGCCTTTCCTAAGCTTTTCTTGTTGAAATGAATTCTATGACTACAAATGTTACGTATGCCGTTGAACAAAGGAGACTTTTACGAAACTCACGCTGCCTATTGGCTGGCTCTGATTCACTCTCTACTTGCAGTTCAGACCGACAATCTGAGCTCAACGTTACCCACGCAAACACACCAACTGCACCACTCCACTTCTAGAACGTTATTTTTCGACACCATTACATCATGCAGAAAAACAGCCGTTGTATTGGAACCGAGCAACGTTACCCGTTTAAAAATGCTTTACTTCACCCGCCAAAATGTAATGCTGATGAACACACCAAATGACTAGGTTACAGCTTATGGCACTTATTGAAAATATCACACTGAACATTAAAAACTAGGATGAGATGTGCCAAGAAATTTTTTAAATATAATTTTGGCGATGGCAATTACAGTAGTGCCAACGCCTGAAATATGCTTCCTGCCGGGACAGTTGAGACGAACGATCTTGTTCAAGAAGCGTTACCGGCGATTCACTCTGTGTCGATGAAACGGACACACAACCTTCCAACTGAGATGCGGACACTGCCACTGATCTATCGCCGCCCCAGCCAAACCATCTTCTCTAATGGCCAGGGCCGGCCTTAAGCCGATGCAACCGATGCAGCTGCATTGGGCCCCCGCCTCAGGGGCCCCGCGCCATGGTGTTTGGGTAGATTGTTCATTTTTGCCAGATACACCTTGCGCTTGAGAATTCAGTAGAACTGCCACATAAATCTCGTTTTTAACGAAGAACGCTCTCGTCAGAACTAACGAATTTCCTCTCGAACGTTAGCAAAGGTGCTCAATACTCGTGTTAGTGCTTCACTGTATATCTCCGCTTTATCACGATCGTACCACGGTTGACTGAACACGATGACGTCATAAAAGCACTGCTCAGAGAGGCCCCGCGCTCAGGTCTTGCATTGGGCCCCGCGCCTGCTAGGGCCGGCCCTGCTAATGGCTAGATGTAAGGTGATGTTATGATGTGCAGTTGGGGCGTTACTGAGGAACCAACAATACGAGAAAAAGCATTAAGCTCACCCTGGCTATTTACCGTGATTTCAAGCAAAGCCTTTTTTATCACATTTTGAGAGGAGGGGCAATATATACCGCGAACAACCAGAGCCCTAACATTTGCTAGTCTGCCGTCGAATATCATCTCTTTCCTATGTTCAGAGGGCCTTCGTCTGGGATGGCGAAAATGTCTTTGTCTGGCGAGAAAGGTGTTGGAAATGGGACACAGTTGCCCCTCAAGTAAGTGTGTTAAAAAAAAAACGGATTTCAAGACAAACACTGGGGCACATTGGATTTGAACCAGACTTTTGAGTAAACATTTCATCAATTTGCTCGCTTCGCAGCCGCATGTCGTGTTTTTAGGCTTCTAAACACAAACTTCAAAAAGAATTAGAACTTTTAAATATTTAAAAAATTTATTTAAAAAATCAAAAAGCTAGAACTTTCAAACTACTATCAAAAGCTATTTTTTATCAGCAACGTGCCGCCCCCCAGAAGGTGCCGCCCTGGGCCCGCGGCCCCCAGGGCCCCCACTTGCTACGCAACTGTTACTCAGTTTGAATTCTTTTGAATTTAGAAACTTCCCACAGAACTTTTTGTCTTGGCTAATTTGCTTCATGGTAGTAAAGTATGTCTGAGAACCAAACTGCAACTGCCTACATTGAAATGATCGTCAAACTGATTGCTTTTCCAGTGAACGCATGCTTGTTGATTGGATTCTTCGTTGGAAGGTAAGCAGATCAAAGGATGAGTTTTGTTTCACCAAACTGTGGCATTAACTGGCGAGAAGTGTTAAAAAAGGTGGAAACTTAAAAAGTACGTACTTCAGTAAAAGCAACCTTTACAAATCGACGACGTTGAATATGCGCCTTGTCTAGCCAACCGGTCAGAGGCCAAGATCTACATTTTTTACTGTGTTACCGCCATAATCATAGCCAGGGGGGCCAAAAGAGCCATGCCCCCCCAGAAAGTTTTAGAAAATATAGCCATTTTGTGCTTCGAGAGGTGTTTTTCCAAACAAAATAGTGTTATTCGCCTGAAATGAAAAATTTTGCCCTCTCCAAATTTTTGGGCTAGCTACACCACTGGTTACCGCAAAGAGCAACATCATACACATGGCCACACGTGAACAATATTTATCTCTTCGTAAATGTAAATGAGCTCGTGTATGTGTATGTGCTTGCACAAGCCACTAAGCACGCTTCCACGCAATGTGTGTGTAAGTCACACCCCGAATTTCAAGGTAAATAACTGGTATAAAATTTTACGACTTGTTCACGAATAAATACGGTATTTACGTAAGAGCCGTAGGAAACTAGGCAAAGAGCCGCTGGTTGGCCAGGCCTTGTACTTCTAGTATCTGCAAAGAACACGTTATGTCTCATCTTAACCGTTATTACAGAGAAATGTTCACAGACGAATGTTCATGTGCATATATCTGCCCGTAATTTGATTTCTTTCAATGCTCTAGCAATCAAGTACTTTCCTACACGTGAAAGAATTGGGAAAGTGTCTCAATTAATAACACTTTTCAATCATAAATATTTTATAAATATCTCATGAGGTACTGATATTTTCTTTAAACTGTTGACAGCATTAGGTTTAATACTTTAGTAACAAAGCTAATTACCTACGTCACCTTGCCTATTGTGGTCTTATCTTAAAGTCTTCTTGAACTCGGCTTATGGAGAGGGTTATTTGTAATTTCATCTGAGGTGGTACAGTTCCAATATGTACAGTCTAGTTCGTTTTATATGTGTATGTTCACCTCAACCATTCTTCAGCAGTTAAATCAATCGTTTTTTCTTTATAAGCATTCATATATCAAAATTTACTTGGCTTTATTCTTTATAAACATTTATATATATAAATTAACTTGACTGATGCAATGCTGTAGCAAGTTTACTGAAGTTTGCATTGTTCTTTTTTTGCATTGTAGTGCGCTTAAGCCAGTGGTTCTCAAACTTTTCTGAACATTGACCCCCAATTAAAGTATACAATTTTCTGTAGACCCCGTGCCCTATCCCAACAGTTACTAATACAAGGAAAGTATGTATCAAAATAAATAAAGGGCACTTACATACAAAAATGTTGCACGTACGAAACGTACAAGGTTTTACAAATGTCTGCAACACAAAACCTAAACCTTGAATTTTAAAGCAATGTAATTCTAAGGAATTCAATCGAATAGAAACACTCTATGTTGGAAAATGCATGGACTGAGCTCTTTCCTTACGAGGCATACAGTATTGATTCACTGTCGCTAGCTTTGCAAAAGTATTTACTGCGGCTATCACTCGGGTTTACAACAATTGTTCTCCGTCCTACTACGTAGCCAGTGTTGCCACTCTGTTCTTACGGAAAAGTACTACATTTCATAGTAAAAAAAACACTAGATTCACAAAAAAACACTAGATTGCAAAAGCAAACTTCACACAGTGAACATTCCCAGAAAATGCGTTGCAATGCCAACCACAGACATTGTGCAGCTCATTGTAAACTAGAGATAAAGAATACGGGAGATAGCAGCAATGCTTTTATGTGTTTGTACAGGTCACTGAAACTTAATAGATGACCAAGTGACTTCGCAGCTGTTTTACTCAAAACATATCCTTTGGGTAATGCAAGATTTATTTTGGTAGATTTTTAGAAAATTACAATTGAACCAAATGAAAAGGTCTCAATTACAGTTACAATTACACAAAATTATGCATTTAATTACATTAAGCTTACCCATAAAAACACTAGATAGCCATAAAAAACACTAGATCTAGTGGAATAACACTAGGAGTGGCACCACTGTGCGTAGCCTACTGCTGTACTGCCAGTCCAGCGTTGCCAGATTTCAGAAAGCTTTGTAGCCAAATTTCATAAATAAAACAGCCAAAAGTAACCAAAGTGGCAAAAACCTGTAGCCAAAATGAAAAACCATTAAAAGTCACTAAAAAGTTCAGTTTGTCAATTCCATGGACGGTAAAAAGTTAGTCTCTGGTGCATTTAGGAACAATGCAATCTTTACAAAATCAATTCGTATCGACAGTGGTTGTAGAAAGTATACATATAATACATATCATCGTACCTTGTAAAGATTATAACAGGGGTGGCGAAACTTCGGCTCTTCGAACCTTTACATGCGACTCTTTGAGCTTTGCGAAAAATTATATATATATATTTTATTTTCTATTGCAAAGTGTAGAAAAATTGTGAAATGGTACTGTGGCAGATAGCGTGCCGTGCAGTATTACTTCCATTAGTCATTCCAAAAAGAATTATGATGCTACACAAGCGTAGATTGCAAATGAATTTTGTGTTTTTAGATTTTTATGTTGCAGCTCTTTGTAACTTGGGTTTTACGATATGAGGCTCATACAAAAAGCAAGTTTGCCCCCCCTGGATTATAACATGTATCTACAGCCTCCGCCATTTACAAAACTATTTACCAATGCAAAATGAAACAACTAATTACTGCTGTCAAAACTTTTTTGAAAACCAAAGTTTAACAAGTCACCATGCTGCCTCATGGTATAATGGGGAACGGCATTCCACTGGTGTTTATTAGAAGCACAATGGCTATTTAAATCTGATCATAATGCTCTGATTTCACAACGACAAAACTTGACCTTGGCTTATTCAGCATTACTGTGCACTTTTCGAATCCGTGGCTTAACACCATTTATGCGTTCGCATTCTTTGAAACCTGACGCCACTTCTTTATGATTTAATTTTTACAAACAAATTTTACAAACGATGACGTCATGAAATACGCCATAGGGGCCCTCCAGTGAAAATTTCCCCTGGCCCCTGTACCCTTTAGTCCGCCTCTGTTCACACCAAGGCAATACCGACGTTCCCAAACCGCAGTCTGTATCTTGGTGACAGTGATGCCAAGTTATTTTTTAAAAACAAGCAAGCAAATTTGAAAAACAAGCAAAAATGGGTAATTTGACGGAGAAACAAGCCCAACGCGCGTTTGGTAGGAAGGTTAAAAAAAACATAAAACCAGCAGGTTAATCAAATACAAAAACATGGAGGCAAATCCGAAAAAAACAAGCCCAAAATGAGCAAATTTACACAAAAACACGACGAAATTTTGTTTTGCAGTGAATTGAAAGAGCAAAATGGCCATGAAATTTGATAAAAAAGTAATGCGCAATACAGAAATCTCCAAAAATCAAGCCCAAAAAGCAAGCAAATTTTATTCAAAACAAGCCCAAATACAAGCAACCCACAAGCCTTAAAAGCAACGCAAATCGACAAAAAAAAGCCAAAATTCGCGGGAAAACCGCAAGGTTGGCAACACTGAACAGTGTTGAACATGATCCGGTTTCCGAATCGCGATCCAACCGGATTCTGCAATTCAGAACCGTATCCGGATCGAACTGGATTTCGAAAAAACTCTACCGGATCGGATATGGATATCCAAACTTCGTTGATCACTGCAATTAAATGTTTATGTGACAAGACGGCCTATTGATGCAAGTATCCAGCGAGTATATTTACTAGGCTTTAAAGAACTGAGTTTCAACATACTAGAGACCAGAAAATAGTCATGACGATAGTCGTACGACAGAAGCAGCCAG
>Ga0210059_1004740_pt1 | contig 21931 bp, 12 predicted proteins | sample Ectturendosymbi2_FD_188042 | JGI IMG/M metagenome (GOLD analysis project Ga0210059, IMG submission 188042) | Ecteinascidia turbinata endosymbiont from Florida, USA - Sample 2 (SPAdes) (version 2) | ecosystem: Host-associated > Tunicates > Ascidians > Unclassified | place: Key West, Florida...
TGAAGCCATCCTCATCATTTTCAATACTTTCCGCATCAATATCCAGTTGCTGAATAAGTTCACGTTTACCGGTTTATGTCTATTCTGGTATTTCCAAAATAGAAGAATTCATCAAACTGGCGTTCAATTAGGGGGTGGCACTCTATTTTTCAACCCTTCCTTTGTAGTGGCGTTCTATTAGAGGTGGCGTTCAAATAGAGGTTTTACGGTATATAACGTTTCAGTAATCCAGGTCCAATGCACACCATGTTAGGATTATCAGAGTTTGACGCGTATTAAATATAAAGGGGCTATCTTTTCTTTAATGCTCATATCATTTCCGCTTGGAGACTACCATCCCTAACATGACTAATAGATCTTGATGAGTGTGCGTCTGCACTGAACAAGCTAACATTTTGCGTGGGCTGTGCTGATGTTCTAGCAAATAAGGTGGTGATGGGCTGTGATGGCTGGTGTGCATGCTCATTGTTTTTTCATGCACGAGTTGAAAAGCTACAATTCCCACACACAAAATTAAAACATTCTCTTACATCCACAACAAACTGCTTTCTTGAAACTGTCCTTGACTTCTTTGTATTATATACTAACATCACAAAAATAATCTGAATGAGGACTGTACCTGGTAGTGATTAGAGCTCGACCAATGTATCAGCACTGATATGACAATGTTGAAGTATCGTATCGGCATAATTCCGCCAATATATATTGGCAATATTTGCTCATAGAAGTGTTACGCTGTTGCTCTGCAGTGTTTGGAAACCTAAGTTGCTACTTCTTCTCTGACCCTGTTTGATTAATGCAAGTACTTTGTCCTGTTCAGAGTGCACAGAGCATTCATGCATAATCACAATCAGACCGCTGTGCAACAGTTCTGATAAAACCCTCTATGACGTAACATTCGCTCGTAGGTTTTGGTGCGGTAAGCAGATGATTGTGTGCAAACAAACTGGTTTAGGTGCTCTGTGTTGGTTGACAGTTTTACCAAGGACTCTCTAGGCTAGACAGTCTTGCGTTCAGCGTGCATCAAAAAAGTGCCTAGGTCACAGTGAGCAGGACCCAGGTTTGCGCAGAATTTGATGTTGTATGGTTGTTCGTGGCAGTGCAGTGATGGTTTTAATGTGTCGTGCATTTTTTTTGCTAAACTCATGACATCTGAGCGTAGGTACAGATGTCTACACAGGGAGTAGGCCCATTTATACGCAACACATGTTTGCTGTTTGTGCATTTGTTGATAGCAATTTCTAGGACTCACAGTGTAGTCTATGGAATGCAATAGGCATGACGGATGAAACCGTCCAATTGGAGTACATTTGCCCTTTAGTCAAACACAGCTGGTCAAAATGGTCATGTGAGAAGTACAATACATAAAGAGACAAGAGTTTTGGTTTAGCCTACAGTCCACACAATGCAAACAAGAAGCTGCTAACAGCTTGTCAGCACTGAAGCTACAACATTACTTGTCTTTCAGACTGAGCCATTTACAGACGTCACAGTCAACTGAAACAGTCATGCTGTCCAAACTTGTCATGTGACCAGTTAAGCCAATCATATTCAGCTGGTGGCAAAGCAGCTCCAGGAGTGTATATTTTGCGTCATGAGGCAAAATAGATATTGCTTGAGTAACACAAAAATATCGGTATCAGCTATCGGAAATGAAAAAACATTGGTGTCAGCCCCAAAAAAACTTATTGGTTGAGCTCTAATAGTGATGAAAGGTTTTAATAATTGAAACAGAAATGCAGCACATAATTTTATTGTCAAAAGAGGGTTTCTACTGTTGCTTCATTTCTTTCAAAATATTAACACTGTTTCTGCCAGGCATTTTTGCCAAGGTCCATTTGGGTGTCCAGCAGTTTTAGGCTTGCAACTAAGCTAAAAAAAGACATATTTCATACAAGTGGACTGTGAAGGATGTAAGTATTGTCTTAATAAACATGTTAATTGCCACCAAATGGTTTGGACAATTTTTCAATGCATTAATTGACTGTTTTGGTAAGTTTTCATTCACATCAAACAAAAATAACTGCAAATGTGTCTGAAACAAGCGGAATAAAGATCTCAATCATATTTTTTGATTGAATGAAAAAAATCCCAATGGTTTTGGCGCTTTTCTACTACCATAAACACAAAAATAAATAGTACACTGAGATTCATATAAATCAGTATGGATTTGCTGCTTTTGTAAGAAGTATGAGCTTGTATTAAAAAAAAAATGGTTCTAGGAAAAAAACTCAATGCAGATATATCTTAGTTAAATTTATAATGAATGGCATATGTAAACCCATTATCGCTAGATATTTCATTCCCCACACAAGATGCCTTTGGTCTAGAAACGTCTGTGCTCGTTACCTCGCCATGCGGTAATGCCAGTTTCTTGACGACAATGTTCTGTGTAACATCTCATTTTGTGTTGTGACTTTGTTAGTAGTGCCGATGTGAGTTGTTACAAATCTTTGTTATTGTTTCAGAGAGTCGTCTTTTTCAGTTGATTAAATGTTCCAATAAGGTCATGTCTGATTAGTGTATGTATCAGATCATGATAGCAATTTCGCTTTTCTACATTTCACAGATGTGTAGTGTCATAATATTTTGACATAATGCCACTAGGTTTTCTTATGTGCTATGCATCAGAAACTTGTTGAATATGATGCAATACTTATTTTGGCACACAATGCCTTTATGCTTCCAGAATAGAAAGTTAGAAATTTTCCAAGCACATGCATTTTTGTTCGCTATAGTTGGGGAAAAATGTTCTGAACAAAGTACGTATGAATCTAGTTACTCGAATAGCCAATTTGACAAGCTTTCCTATGTGTTTCAACAGAATATGCAATTATCAATATCACACAAATGTCTGCAAGTTCATCGCCTCACTATTTCTGTCCACATGCCTGCTACCTGATACTACTGACATCTGTTAGCTTAATGCTGAACACAGAGATTTATAGAACTGCAGGAAACAAAGTTACTTCTAGAAGTTCTAGAAATCTGGCTGAAAACATACTTTTACATGCTTGTTGCCCCACAGGGATTGATGTACACCACGAATGTTTGCTGTAAAGGAAACAGCTTGTTTGAACATTACTTAAGTGAGAACACGCAACAATGGAATGAGGCAAATTAAATCACAAAAATGTTTCATACAACCTCAGAGCTGCTTCTGTGTTAATCTACACAAATACCATCTGTTTATGTAACCAGACAAGCATTAGATGTGTGCCATGACGTTTAAGGAAGTAGAAAAGGCAAATAAATGAAGAAAGTTGCATAGCCTCCCACACATGAGCCAAAAGCACATTGCATATCCCATGCAGAACAGATTCTCAAGCATTACCATATTTTTCGGACCAGGAGGTACACTTAACACTTATTAAGCGGCTAGCGCAAAAACAGCTGGATCGCACGTGGCTTTGCGCGGGAATTTTAACGTTCCAATAAAAGCAACAAACCTGGTCAAAAGCTCAAAAGATTCGGCAAGTCTTGTAGATTGCATTCGTAAAAAATTTTTTGATTGGGGGTTGCAGACTTTTTGTGAGCGATGTCATAAGTGGAGGACTTTTAGGCCACCTTGGCCAACTTCACCTGGCCCTGGGCCCAAACCGTTAGATGGCAGTATTGCTGAAGTTATTATTGGAAACTAAGCTACAATCCGAATCTTTTGATACTTTGGACGACCTGCTGGGGTTTCGGGTTCAAAGTTACGATCTAAACTAATAAAAATATTTGACTAAGTGGTTATTAGACAATTATTTAATATTTTAGATCATAACTTTTGAACCAGAAATGCTAGAAAGTCGATCAAAGATGCGGACTCGGGCCTAGTTTCCAATGACAATTTCAGCGAAATACTTTTGGCCTATTGGTTGGACCCTAGGCCAGGTAACATGAGCCAAATGGCCCAAAAACTACTTCACTATGACGTCACTCACAAAAAAACGCAACCCCCAATCAAATAATTTTTTTTAGTGCGGACCAGAAGACTGACCAATCCGTTTGAGCCATTGAACAGCTCTTTAGTGCAATCGGCAGAGGAGCTAGGGCGTTGGTAAGGCAACCGAAAACTGCCGGTTTTAGGCCAATTTCAAAGTACAAATATATCGTAACCCAGCTCTAAAAGTGTTAACATCCTTTAACCCTTTTATGTCATATGTGCCGAATTTGTCTCGCGTGAAGCTTGGTTCGTTTATTCTGCACATGGTTATTTTTATCGCTCAACGACCGTTGTCGCACTTTCTTTTCAAGCACTGTATCGTCGTTTAGTGATTACAGGTTTGATATCAGCCATCTTGACCTCTGTCCACTGTCAGTTCTTGGCAGATGAAATGCAGTAGAGGTTTTCATGAGGATTTTTGGAAAAAGTTTTCATTACTCAAAGACAGAAAAAATCTGGAACATAATGTCAGTCTTGTAGAATAGTAATCTGGTGTTCTGTGTTTCGTATTGTTATTTTGTGAGTTTTAGGCCGTTTTTTTGTCTGGGACGAATTCGGCACAGTGGTCATTTAGGCATAAAAGTGTGGATAAACAGTATTGGTTCGCAAGTCTGGGTACTGTAGGTTGTTTTCTTTTTTTTCAGTTGTTTGCTGTTTGATTGTGTCTAGAGTTTAGTGGAAAGGCCAATAACTTATTCTAAATGAATCCCAAATCTTTTTATGGCAAGAAAGGGATTTACAAAGTTAGAATTCCTGAATGTGAAAGCGATAATAATGAGCTGTACACCAGTGATGAGGATCCGGACTATGTTCTTCCCACCTTACAGCAAAACATCTGATTCTGAAGAGGACACTTATGACCTGGAATTTCGTAGTCACAGTGCTTGCAACAGTAATTCAAACAGAAACGAGGAAGAGCACCAAGGTTCGTCTATTTTTGAAGAGCCAGCAATTATTGCAGCAACAATGCCACATGTACAGTCAACACAGCAACGAAGGCCTCTGTGGAAGCATGTTGACTCGTATGACGAGCAGTCTCGATTGAATTTTCCTTGGAGAGGATCTGTACCTCAATCAAAGGAAATCAAACAACCTTTCGATTACTTTCAGTATTTCTTCTGTGAAGAGGTAATGGCATTTATTGTGAAGCAAAGTAACCTCTTTGCTGTTCAATGTGACCCAGGAAAACTGCTGCATGTGACGCAAATTGAGTTAGAGCAATTTGTAGGTTGTTGTATGTATGTATATGTCCATTTTCAATCTACCTAGATCCAGAATGTATTGGGCATCAAAGACCTGAATCAATGAAGTAGCTGATGTCATGACTCGAGTCAGGTGGGAAGCAATCAAGAAAAACTTGTACTTCAATGACAACACCCACATGCCTATTACAGACGATCCAGACCGTGATAAGCTTTTCAAAATCAGGCCTCTGATAAAACTACTCCTTCCAAAATTTCAACCAATTCCACAGCAATAAATTTTATGCATTGATGAGCAAATGGTGCCATTCAAAGGTCGCTCCTCGCTTAAGCAGTTTGTGCCCAAGAAACCCCACAAATGGGGCTATAAGATCTTTATGCTTTGTGATACTCGTGGTATGGTGCACAATTTCGAAATATATACAGGGAAAATAATGCTCGTTGAAGGATATCCTGATCTTAGAGCTACTTAAAATATTGTCTTGAGATTGTCACAAGTAGTTCAATCAAATATGAACCACATCTTTTACTATGATAATTGGTTCACATCTGTCAACTTGTTAGTTCAGTTAGCTACAAAGGAAACATTTGCCATTGCAACAGCAAGAAGCAATCGTTTGTTAGGATGCGAAATGCAGTGTGAAAAGGAGTTGAAGCAAAAGGGAAGAGGAAGTTTTGAAGAAAAAGAAACTACAATTGATGGTTTTGTAGCGAGAGCAGGGCTGTGGAGTCGGAAGTCCCATCATCCGATTCCGACTCCTGGCAATTTCGATTATCCGACTCCAACTCCGGGCCGACACCGACCTTCAGCTGTATTAGTTACTTACTTAAAGTGATAATTCTTTTCAGATGAATTCATAAACCCTACTTGCACTTTCCAGGAATACGGAAACTTGTTTTAAATCGATGTAAATGCACATTCATCTCTCACTCTTGCAAAATACAATCAAGCAGAAGTTAGTCTTTTAATTATACAGAAAAAAGTACTCATCTAAAAAAACACAATTAAAGTCGTTAGAGAAGGCTGATAAATAATAGATTTTAAAGCAGATACCTTACAAACGATATCAGTAAACAAGTAAAATTGAAAAATGTATGCATTCTACTGGTGAGCATGTGCACATGTTGCGCAACGCTGTTGATAAACGCGCTCGGGCATACTCTCTCAAATGGATTCATTGACACAACTTTTTACGGTCGAACGCTGTCAAGCTTCAGCTCTGTTGAACATACATGTGTCGCTATATTTTTCCTTAGATGGCCAAATGAACATGTTACAAGTAAGCTCTTATACAGGTCAAAATCCACGAACTACCAACCAAGAAAGTAAAACAAATTAGTTTAAGTTTTAGCTTAAGCACTTGGGAGCATTCACTTTTCTCTTCGTTATCTAAACACTTCATACTACCCTGCTTTCACTTAGGTATGACAAACTTGCAAGGTTTGAGAATTAGTCAACATAGATTTTTTTAACACAAAAATGTTGCGATAGAACTTCCAAGCGAATACGATTGGAATTGTACGACAAAAGAACCGATATTCATTTGCGTGTTTTAAGGAATATTTGTTTGTTTTAAGAAACTTATTTCTCTGTTTAACGTTTTAAAGAAGTTTGTTACTGTACGTAGAAATCCGAGTGTCTGTTTTACTGGGGATTAAGGTCACAGTGCGTTTTTTTAAGTTGCCGCTTACTCATTCAAATCAAGTCGGTCTGGGGAATGCCAAGTGTTAACAAGTCAACCAACACCAGCACGTGTTTGCGGGTAAAAGTCTTTGTGCAAAAACATTTAAATCATGTGTCGGCAGTGGCGATTCCAGCACTCGGATCAACCCGAGCCTTCGACTACGCTTTATATTGTAGAGCGCGAGCTTGCATGCTTTGCATGTTTGTGCTACCACCCACTTCACTGATTAAGGTTGTTAACTCTGGCTCTTTCCATTGGGCATTGTCAGTGTTCATATATTTTCATTTCATTTTGGCCTTCTGCGTGCAATTTGCAGGTGACGTGAATCAAAAAACATCGTTCGCAACAACGGCTCTCTCGAATACGTTTGCTCGCTCTTTACTTGGGCTCATCCATTGGAGCTTGAGCTGCCTTCTGCAATTAAGTATTTTTTCAATTTAATTCATATCAGATTGAATGTTTTTTTGAAGCAATGGGTTTGCATAGAATATTGGATTTGAATTCCAATCCAATGGACAGTACCCATTCGAGAATAATTTCAAACGAACGATAAACTGTCTGGTAACTCGGGCTAAGATGAATGAGCCTAAGACGTGGAGGATTAACTGGCGTTCTCATTGTTCTGTGACGTGCATTACGTAACAATGGACGAGCTCCCATGAGAACTCTCATTGTTGCGTAGCCAACGTCATGGAGCAACGATAGTGCCAGCCAGAATGGGCAAATGGAAATTTCAGTGATACAAGCCCCGAACGGTTGCATTCACAAAGTGTAGGTTGCGTGATGAGCCCAAGGGACGCTGCTGATCTGGAATGGCCCCTGAGTGAAGGTATGCACGTTAGTGCGCTGCAGCCTTTCTGAATAGCCATGATCATCTCTTGTTGAAGCGTCAAGCTGCTTAAATTGCCAAGTGTGACGCTTACGCACGTTTGTGTCACAAACAGTCACAATTGGTGAGCAAAAGGTCTGCCTGGAGTCTGAGTCGTTAAAATTTTCTGCGACTCCGACTCCTCAGGTTGAAAATCCTTCCGACTCCGACTCCACAGCCCTGCGTGAGAGGAGTGAAATGGTTTGACAATCAGCCAGTCACATTAGCAAGCACCTGTGCAAGCGTTTATCCGTTGTGCACTGTTGATGGATGGGAGAGGTCACAAAGACAAAGTATCAGTATTAGCTGTCCAGCTATTGTTGGTAAATACAACCAAAACATGGGAGTTTGTCCACTAGATGCACTTGTATCTTATTACAGAATTGGGATACGATCAAAAAAATATTACCATCTTTTTTTTCACCTGGTTGATGTAGCTGTCATGAATGGCTTTTGTACATACACGATAGCGATTCTTTTGGCATTTCAAATTCAAAGCAAAAAGATTTGTTGAGCTTCAAAATCAGTGTTGCTGAAGCTTTGATAAAAAAGGCAAAGACATAATTTCCAAAAAGAGAGGAAGACCATCTCATGAATTGATGTTTGATGGATCTGCAACAAAATGCAGACCACAAGATGACATACGGGGAGATAAGATTGGTCACTGGCCGGAGGTGGGAGTGACTCGGAAAAGATGCAAAAACCTATCATGCAGTGGGAAAACCGATATTCTTTGCAGTAAATGCAATGTGCATCTGTGTCTGAACAAAAACAAAAATTGTTTCAAACTCTATCACCAGTAACTTTACTTCACTCGTGATTCTCGGGTATTTTCAAACGATTTGAAAATTTGCAGAGAACGTTGCTCCAGCTTTTGGTAAATGCAATGCTTGTTTGAAAATGTATGAAACGTTTGGAGTGCAAAGATTTTGGCAGTTGCAGAATGTTTTGTAAGAGACAAAGAAGAATCATACCTTTCCACCAGAAAACTGCCATAACTTTGAAATTTTTAAGGCGTGAAATGTGATGTTTCGACAACCAGCGTGAATATTCAAGAAATAGTGTTGCTTGCCTTTACAAAGCTGTAATTTATAGAAAGAACATGCTTTTAGGATGAAAAACAATCATTTTAATGTACATTGATCACCATTCGTGAAAAACAGAATTTCAAACCAGTAAGCTCTGTAGAATGTTTCATTTTCTGCTGTGATGTTTCATATTGTGTTTTAGTTTGTTTCATTTCCCTTTTGTAAAATATACTGACAACAAAAAAATGTACACTTCTATTTTTGAAAAATTCAAAATTCCATGCATATAGGACCAATGGACCAGTGTCCCCAATTCGGCATATGAACCCATTCCCCCCCAATATACTTTAGAATGAGATAACAACACACAATCTAGTTTTCAGGTTCATATTTGACAACAATTTTGCGTAGAAAAATTTTTTTAACAACTGGATCATAATTCAGACATTAACACGTATAGAGCCGGCCTACGTTATATTCGTACTTTGATATCGGCCTAAAAAACAAAAAACCCGCACCCCCCAGGCAAAAATTTTTTTTTGAGTGCAATCTACTAGACTGGCCGATCCATTTGAGCCGTTGAACAGTTCTCTAGCGCAATCGGCGGAGGAGCTAGGGCGTTGGTAAGGCAACCAAAAACTGCTGTTTTTTTTTTTTTTGCAAAAATCGCCAAAACCACCCAGACGCCAAGGTGTTAGGGGTTAATTTTCCCAAAAATCGGAAGTGTGCCGAATGTATGGATCTGGTTGTGCTTTCTTATCTAGAACCAATTGTATGTGGTAAACGGTGCTATTTTTTAATTGCTAGTTTCAATGTTTTTGTAAACAGACAATTGTGTTGCATAATAAATCAACAACAATAGCAATGAGCAGGGTATGTTGTTCCGAGAGTAGCTAGCACATACCACAGATCGCATTACTCCACAAGGCTCCTGACTGCATTGGCATACACGCAATCAAACACACGCACAACTGTTAGTTTATTCTTATCATGTCTAGCGGATTAGGCATGTGTGACTGATTAAACTCCCTCATAGGTTATCTAAGTTTGCTTCATTTAAAGTGTCTTATAATCCAGTGTGCCTTACGTATGAAAAAAGAACACCTTGCATTCAATTTTTGATACTGTGCCTTATGGTCTGAAAAATACAGTAGTGAAAAGTTGATATGAAAGCAAAGCTCTGAAATTTTCCATTCTATGACCTATCAACAAAGTACCTGAAATTCAGTAACTCCAAGGATTACTTACTTTTAATGACTGGATGCACACTGACTATGGTTTTGGGCTTAACCTAAATTATAAATTTGCAAATGCAAACATATTTTACCTTCAGGGTATCTGTTCCGGGTATAAGAGGGTACTGAACAAGATATGGATGGTTGCAGCATTTGCGAAGTTGCATTATCATGTTGTTCAAGGTTATGTTGATTACAAAGTCATCTGGGATCATTTTGCTTGTTTCATCTGCAAAACCTCAAAAATATGGATATTTGGTATGTTGTTCAACCAACAAGCTTAAAAAATACAGATCTCCATACTTGATGTGGCTGTCCCAGCCTTTTCTAGATCTTGGCTGCTGATTGCCAACACATCAGGATCTGCTACACCAGGAGTCACGTTGTAATACTTTGAAAACAAAATAAGAAAATTGAACAGGCACCTTTGTATGAATGTGTGTGACCACAGGCATCTTACATGTCAGCAACTGATGTGTTTTGCTATATAAAGTTCATCACAATCTAGGGTGTATAAAGTGTGGCCTGCCGGCCCATTTCACATAGCCCATGCTTTGGTTTCAGATTTTGCTTCTGGTCCTTATAACAATAGTGTTTGATCTTCCATCTTGCACCTCCTTCACAGGTTGTGCAGACAAAGGTGCTTAAGCTAATATCTGTAGGAATAGGGGTCCCCAGAGTTGGAAAGGTTAAGAACCAATCTACTCTATCACAATCCACATCAAAATACTCTACAGCCAAATCCAAATTTATCAAATGTTTTCCAATATTTTCTATGTCAATCTTCAAGTGAAAGAAGATCATCTTTCAATGACCTGGTCACCATGAAACCTTAAGTTACTACCATCAACTAATCACACCAACGTTTAGCCGTGTTTTACAAACAGGTTGTTTGTAGGCATGCACCCAAGGCACTGATGAGAACAGAGAGTGAAGTGAAAAGCAGACTTACGTCTATGACAATATAATTGTAATTTTCATTGAAGTACAAAAATGCTATAGTTCATAAACAAGAGTTTTGATCCCAAGGCAATTACTGGACACATAGATGCCAAGTACAGAAATGCGGGCGTGCGCCACACTCCAACTAATTTTTTGTTTTTTGATTGAGCAGTCCTTTGTTAACAAGTATTAAAACATTATTCTGAAATTTATTGAAACTTTTTTGAATAAACGTGGAATAGAAGACTAAAAAAACACGGGTTTTGACGTCATACTTCGTGATGTCATGGATTTCACACTCCCATAAAAATGTCAAAATTGGTGCTTATGACTAGACATAAAGATTTTTTTGTGGTTACCTCTTGAATACTTGCCATTGTTCACTAGTTTGCAAAGACGTAAACATAAACAAATGTCACTACATGTTATTACTCCAAGTAACCTGGTACACAAAGCCAACTTCATATAAGTAACATGTTGCTTCTCACACTGAATTATTGATTCAAAAGCTGTTAATTTAAAATGTAATTTTGAAAATTAAGCAAATTTGAAAACAAGGTATTTAAGTATATGAACAGAAACATACAAACCACCTCCTTGCTGTGCAGTAGTTGGATAATTGATTTGTCAACAGTTGCACGGTAAAATTTGTCTTGCAGTGGTGCAAGGGGAATGGTAACTAAGATTTCACGTTTTGGAGGTATTTTAACATCAACATCAGCTTTCACACGTCGCAGTAAGAAAGGGGTCAAGATCTGAAAAACAGAGATCAACATTTACTGAGAATCATCATCATGCAAAGCATAAACAAAAATTATAACTTTGCTGGGAAACAAAGAAAATGCCCTGCCATCACAAAAAACATAAGACCTATGTAAGAAGTCCATAAAAATCATTTTTGATTAGGTCAGTACTAGTAGTTCGCAGGTTCACAAATGATCTTAACATTTAAAATTTTCATACAAGAGAGATATTTGCTCCTTTGTAACTATTCCTTTAAATAGAGATAACTAAAAATATTTAATAAAAAAACACACACGCAGTATATGGAAATATATGGAAAGATAACGTTGAAATAGCTGCACAGTTTTCAGGATATCTAATTAATGGCTGAGCATATAAATCAGTGTCATCCTCCCCTGTTCCCCAGTCTCCATCCCAGAGAGTTAGCTTCTTCATGAATGCATCTGTTTTGTATAAATTGGTAGTACTAAACCTCTCAAGAGAGATATAAACTCATTGAAATGACAACATATCTACAAAGAAAGCTTACTTGTCCACATCTTGTATAACAAAAGCTCAGGAGAGTTTAGTTCTTGTGAAAATTGTTTGTTTCACAAAAACATGCTCTGAGTAGACTGTGGACAAAACAGACCATCTCGACAGCAATTTGGGCTAGTATTTTTCAAGTGATCCATCTAGAATAGTATTTGTCAAGTGATCCAGTTTCAGCAAGCCAAAGCAGATTTTGACATCAAGGCATCATGGCCATTTTTTTGCCACAGCCTGAGTAAATCTCTGAGTGATGGCATTGATGGCAATGAAAAGCAATCAATTGCATTGGAAAGTCTACCACAACCACATGAAAGTCAGACATTAACAGCAAAAAGCATGTTAACATACCACATTACCAAATTCCCCCAAATGCATATTTTTTCGTAAATGGAATTTTGCAGCAGCTGTGTATGACAGCAAATGGTCCATTAGCACAATGTGAACAGCTTACTGCAATGAGGAAATGAAAATTCTAGTCAATACACAAAACATACAAACAATAGCATCAAAACGGCATTTCTATACTCATTAGCAAAAACAGTTTTAATAACAATACCTGATGCAACATGGGTAGGATTTTTTGATCATTTTTCAAGAAGTCCATGTCAAACCATCTTTGAAATCTGTTCAACAACATCTTTTTAACCATTTTCCTTCTCATATTGAAAAACACAATGTTTACACACTTACGACTTCAAATCATCAAACACCTCAGGAAATAGGAAGTTCAACAAGGACCACAACTCTGCCAAATCATTTTGTAATGGAGTTCCAGTCAGCATTACTTTGCATTGAGCCTTTACAAATAAAAACATAAGCCTTCTCAAATAAAAGAAAAAATCCAAAGAAAGGAATACTGGTGTCAATGTGATGCTCAGATAAAGCATAACACTTTTAGTACCGCCTGATGTATTGTAGAGGAAGTACAAGGTATGCTGCCCACTGTTCTCAGCCGACATAAATTTACGTTTTTGCTTTCCAATGTTACCGCCAATGTAACTTCACATTTCTTTTTCAAATTTACGTTCTGGAAATGATCTAAAATGTGTTTTAGGCTGAGTTTAAATAATATCAGGTCTTGGGATGAGAATTCAAACCCTCTGTGGCTCAGAGGCTCTTTGAAAGCATATTTTTTTTGAGTTTGGTCCACCTAGGCATGACTGCGATTTTGTGTGATGGAAGTGTTTGATACGCTACCAATGCTACGAAAGCATGAAAGAATGTATTAGAAATGTTTCTGTAAGTATCATTAGGCATGTTGATAAACTTTAATCGATTAATGCAAGTGTCAGCTGCTTTTATTGTCTCAAAAAAGTGAAACTTTTGCAAAAAACATTGGATCCAGGAGGCCCAAGCTTCTTGCAGTGGTATGTAGCCTAAAATGTTTTGGAAATGATTTGATATGTTGGAATTGATTAGTGTTTACGTAACAAAACGTTTGCCATGCTTACTGTTTTAGCCTAATGTGGGAAAATGCCTAGCAATATCTACCTTCTGGGATTTTTCCTGCCAAAACCATGCAGTTACCGTGGATATTGTAGTGGGGAAACCACCTGGTATCCAATGTGTTAAAAGTAGCAGTGACAAAAAAATATTCAGGGTGTTTAAAAAAGATGTTTCCATTCTGTTATCGCTACTATATCATTTCATATCAAACTAACCAGGCTTTCGTTTTCCAGGAAAATCACAGTAAGAACTCCACAACTATATTTCCTAGCTTCAGTGGATAAAGCAGCAAGATATTCCATGCAGGAGAGGATCTAGCTTGTAAAGGACCATATTACGACTGAACCAGTTGTTTGGAGGGACTTTCCAGAAAGAAATGTCCAACTAGACTCACAATAAAGTGCCTCCAGCACAAATTCAGGATGAAAAGTGCACACAATAACATTAAAGGTTGCAATGGGTAGCCACTGTCAGTCAGTCGCGAAAATCAGATTGTGGCTGTGAGACAACGTTTGGAATGGTCTCCAAGGAAATCCAGAAGACGTTTTTATGAGGAGACAGATCTTTCATGGGCTTCAGTTATGTGCATAATGCACAAGGATCTTCATCTGTTTCCATATAAGATACAGATTTTACTACTTCAGACCAATGCAAGGCTGAGAGACATACCATTGGGCAAAGCATTAGAGCAGTATTTCCCATCCTTTTTAGGCTTGTGGTTCCCTACAGAAGGAAAATATGTGAGGCAACCAGTGGAGAGTCCATAGCACTTAAGGTTTGATGACATTTTGAAAATAATATTTATAATGCTACATTGAGAAAGACAGAGCACCCCTGCGCAGAGTTGGATTAATTACATCATTCAGTTCAATTCAATTATAATTACAACTACGCTTTCAAATTTGTCAATTACATTACAATTATTCTGTACTACATATAACAAATTATAATTATAATTACAATTACTTTCATACTTACAATGGATTACAAGTTGAAATTACAGATTCTTTTAAGAATATAAAAAAATACACGCAGACATGTTGGAATGAATCCAGAAGTTGTGCCACATCAAGCTTTTTGTGAGCTTTAGAGAAAAGCACTCACTGAGTTTTTCACTGTGTATCTAATCATTTTTTGCCTATTTTGACACCTTGCGAATTCTGCGTATCCACAGATCTACACTCTGTTATTTCCTACAGATGTTACTACAGAACAGTAGATTATCAGCGCAAACACTTGTCACAATTAAAGCAACAACAGTTGATTGTTTGAACAATGATTGGTCTTCGAATACAGTTTCTGGAACACAACAGTAAGAAGATTTAACATTCTACCAGCGCAGTCTAAACGTAGCGAACAGACCTCACTGTCAGTTAGCTGAGTGCGCGACAAACAATTAACACCTTGGCGTCTGGGTGGTTTTGGCGATTTTTGCAAAAAAAACAGCAGTTTTTGGTTGCCTTACCAACGCCCAAGCACCTCCACCGATTGCGCTAGAGAGCTGTTCAATGGCTCAAACGGATCGGCCAGTCTAGTAGATTGCACTCGAAAAAAAAAATTTTGCCTGGGAGATGCGTTTTTTTGTGAGTGACGTCCTAAGTGAAGTAGTTTTAGGGTCATTTTGGCTCATGTTGCCTGGCCTAGGGCCCAACCACTAGGCCAAAGTGTTTCGCTGAAGTTTTCTTTGGAAACTAGACTCGAGTTCGAGTCTTTTGAGCCTTTTATCGTCTTTCTAGCGTTTCTGGTTCAAAACTTATGATCTAAAAAAAACAAATTCATTAATTAACTAATTAGCTAATTAGTCAAATATTTTTACTAATTTACATCACAACTTTTGAACCCAAAACCCCAGCAGGTCATCCAAAGTATCAAAAGACTCGGATTGTAGCCTAGTTTCCAGTAAAAACTTCAGCGAAATACTACCACCTACCACGTAACGGTTGGCGCCCAGGGCCAGTCAAAGTGGGCCAAGGTGGCCTAAAAGTCCTCCACTTACGATGTGACTCACAGAAAACCCGCACCCCCCAGGCAAAAATTTTTTTTCCGAGTGCAATCTACTAGACTGGCCGATCCGTTCGAGCCGTTGAACAGCTCTCTAGTGCAATCGGCGGAGGAGCTAGGGCGTTGGTTTTAAAATTAAAACAGTAGCTACAAAATATGTTATGCAAATATGAAATAACCTCACAGGTATTGCTTTCAAATTCTTCAGCATTTTGCAATTCATATTCTTCACACGATGACCTTCATCTAGAACCAAGTACGCCCAATTGTATGTCTGTGGAAAAGTAATGAAACATCATGATAAAGCATGTCCAACATATAAAAAAGCAATTCAAATCCCATACACGATACTTTGACAATCAAACCAACCAACCAACCTCAATGTAGGTAGCCATCAAAACAACTGTTTTGAAACTGAACAATGCTGCAAGAGAAACTCGGGTGTGCATAGTGTTTCATGTATTAGAGTTTGAAACACTATCAATACACTATTGACCAGGCACGAGCTTTAAGATATTAAAGAGCACTTTTCAATAAACACACAAAAATTTAGCAGCTGTTCCTGGGAAATGCAAAAGCATTTCATAGCAAATATTGACACAAATTTCGTTAAATTTACTTGGAAGCTCACCAGCATTAAGTGTATTGTTATAAATAAATTGCAAACATTGAAGAAAGAACACTTACATAATGTTTGTTTTTCTCTTTATGACTGCATGCAAAACAGGTTTACTGAGACAATGTTTACATTAGTAACGTTAGAAAGGGCACCTACAAACAGGGCCAGCATGTGACAGTTCTTCACCCTAGTTAAGCTTCACACTAAAATGTGCATTTACAAGTTGCAGTAACATTTCTCGTAAACCAGTTCAGTTACCACTTTGTAAGTAAACTGCTAAAATAAAAAAAAATAAAAACACATAATTTGCAATTTGTCAAAGTTTACCACACCAGCATGTTTACGGTTTACATACTTCAAAACTTCATTTTTCTAGGCTTATGCTTTGCAAATTTTGTTACTAGATCTGCTGTTTCCAGCAAGGAAGCAAAAATGGATATGGGAGCCAACCATCTAACCCTTCTTGAACCATTGTAGAGTGTGTACCGGCATCCGAGATACAGCATTTTAAAATCTTGGCACTAGGTGGATTTTTAGAGGCGAGCACAACCATTTTTTCATTTCTCACATTCAATTTTTGGCAATAACTCTCTAACTTGAAGAATTTTTACAATGAAAACAACTATTTTACTATTTTTTGACCCAAGGAATTCATTTTTAAAGTTAAAAGATTGATGAGGATTAACACATAATTTGGGGTTAAAAATTTTCTTTAAATTTTTTCACACCTTATCTTTGAGACAATATTTTGGCACATTGGCAAAAAGTTGCCAAAATAATTTTTTTTTCATTCAATAAAGCAAATGTGGTATTATAATTTCACCAATTTTGATTGATGTAAGTTTTGTCTTGAAGAAAATATCCAACTTTAAAGATCACAAGAAATCTACCTAAAATCAGACGTTTAACAGAATTTCAAATAGGAATATCATTTGGTCGTTGCATAAGTTGCTGCAATATCTTTAGCTTGTTTTGCTTTCTTCAAATGCTGAACATCTATTAATCATTCTCTGAGTTACCGCAACATGCAAGAAGTATTGTAAACTACTCACTGTGTAAAGCTTTAAGGGACAAAGATAATAAACTTACCTATACAACAGCGAAACAACAAAATCTTGCTGAAATGGAGATCTGGGCTACGACACTTGGATACACTTGAAACTGTATGTATGCACCACTAAAGTGATTCAATGACAAAGCATTTGAGAAAAAAATCTAAATGTTGTTATGTACTGAAAAATCACTAGAAGAAGTCAATGCAAACAATAAGGCAGTGTGGGCAAAGAGTTTCTATGCAGGGTCACATACAAAACTTTATTGCTACCGGGGACCACATATATTACATTTGTTTACTTCAGTTAAAATTTGTTTCAAAATATGAATTAATGATAATTTTATTTCACACTGACACTGTAGTACACATATACATTGTTAAAATTACTAGAACATTTCTTTAACATGAACTATGTATTATCCATTTACATGCTCTTGTGGGCTGCATGTGGTCAACGGACTGTAGTTTGCCTACCCTGCCATGAGGTGACTGTTTTAATGGTCAGGGAACTGGAAATGCAATCAATCAAAGTTTTTCCTGGTTGGAAATAATGTGCTACATGCTAACAAAAAGTTAAACAAGTCTTCTTTATCATTTCATTCAGTTCTTTCAATACACTGCTTGCCCGCACTAGATCATCAAGCAAGGCTTGAGTAGCCATTCAATTGTCTCATCACCCAGAACCATCAGGACAGTGCAGTCCATGGATAGGTCAATGGATTGGACATTTGAGGAAAACATAGTTTAAAGTTTTTTTCTGTGCCGCACTCACAGGCTGCAGAGGTGATGTTAAAAAACTGATGTTGACAGAATCAGTGAAAGCACCTCTCAAATCAGTTCTGTTGCCAGTTCCACTGACAGTGATGAAAAAAACACACAAAGACAACCTGCAAAATTCCACCTCAAACGCAAACTGGATGCATGTCAAGTGTCGCCAGCTGTTACTCATGGCATACCAAAGAAGCGAAGACATGAGCTACCAATTCACAAAACTGTTAAAGTAACAGATAGGATGTGAATGTCACTTGTGATGTCACAAGCAGCCAAAAGAAATTTGTTTAGAGTCAGCTCTTTTACATTTATTTGTAGAACTTCATAAATGTTAGTATTGAGAATAATATGTTTGCAAAGATAGGCATGTCTTCTAGTTAAAGCAACCAAAATTAAAAAAAAATTCAGCATCCATCCCAAATTGGGCTAGCAATGTAAAACACAGATATCATGAAAAGTATTGATTTTAGGTAAATTTGAACTGCATATTTACAAAGCCGAACCTAGAAAACATGGGGATAGATACCAATTTCTTAAGGGTTGGACCAGCAGATCTAGAGTTATACTCATTTTTGTGTTGCTCATCAATGCAATCAAAAATCGCTTCATCAATTTTTGCAAAATTGGTGTAAATTTTCCAAAAAATTTGTGGGTGTAAACATGTGAAGAGGAATGCAAACCTAAACCATGAGGTTCCAAATTTCATAAATTTGGGCTGAATGATAATGAAATGACCCACTCGTGTTCACACTATTCATTGATTTTGCAATTGTGTTTTCATTTACTTTGATTTCCACTGACAATTGGTTCCTCGTTATGTGATGGCTATCAGTATTGTTTCTGTTTAGTAACTGAGTCATATGAAAAGATAAAGTTGTATTGTGCCGGCCTCTCTTTTAAACTGCGAATGTCGTACAAGAAACCTAAGAGTGAAGTGTACCAAAGTTCTGTAAATCTTTCATCAATTGAATGTGTAGCCATATCTAAAATAGCAAAGAAGTCCACTTTAACCTTGTTTTGGATCTAGAGGAGCCTCCACTTCCATTTGTGTCTTATTGTCACAATCATTTCCTTTTTTCTTTGCCAGGCTTGTTTTTCTCTAAGGACAAGGGTATTTCTAGTTTTCATTGACATTTATTCTGCATTGCTCACATCTGGTGTGAAGACCAGAAATTTCAGAAGCGCCAACCAAGAATTGTTAAAAGCTTTCTTCAGACCAATATTTCACAAAGTAATTCTTTGTGGCCTGCAACTGCTTCATAGCTGCATTCAAACCATTGCCAGTACTCTGAAGCATTTTGCTTTTGAGGTTAACTTTGAAGAGAATGTTGCACTATGCAACCAAACATCACAAACATTAATTTGTTGACTGCAACTGCAAGTCCATTAGCTTCAGCCTGGAAATATTTCTAGATGAGCCTACTAAAAGGAAATCTTCACAGATCACAGTGAGAGTGGAATATACATTATCAAGGTTATATCACCAATCATTCTTGTAGAATATAATTTTTTTTACACTGTTCACCCCTTTCATATTACTCCCATTGTCATAACCATGACCAGGCAGTATCTATAGGTAAACCCATATACTGAAGCCTTCCTAAAAGTGTTTCTCTTAAAAAAAAGTCCCTGCAATGGAACAATCTCTTAAAAAAGTCCCTGCAAATGGAACAAGGAAATATTCTTTTATCATGACATGTAATATTTGTCTTCAGCACTTTTCATGTTCCTTGATATTTTGCAGATTACCACCAGAAATTGTTTCACCCTTACACAGTTCAAAATTTTTGAACCAGGATCTTGCAGAGCTGCAATGCAAGTCTTATTACGGAACAACTTACAACAAATGCAGAAAACAATCATTTACCTTGGAATACACAAATCATTGTCAACAAGCTTTGTCACCATATGACAGTGTCCTCTTGTAATACACAACAGAAGACGTTTGATCAATTTCATCTTTTGGAAAATTATACAGTTCAGCCTCCTTTCACCTTCTTGAACTAAACTTTGTTGTACACAGTTACTTCAAAATATCAACCATCACCAGGGTCACGATAGTCAAAGATGGATGTAACATCAGGATCGTCTGTAGCAGTACTAAAAAGTCAATCATCAATTTTGTGTTCATCATTAACTTCAATCTGTTCTCTTTTCTATAGTAACTTGTTCTTCTGTCATGTCAATTTCACAAATCTCGACAATTATTTCATTATGCTCAGCTTCCTGCTCTTCACCAGCATCTTCAGTGCCATGAAAATATTTGAATAAAGCTTCGGCCTGCTTAGCCTCTTCTTTTTCTCTATATCCCTTTTAATACTGAGCACCAAAAAGCTGTTTCTTTGATAGTGGACTTGGTCAGCAGTCCAATTATCAACTTTTAGACTAATGATCTATATCAGGGTTTCCCAATGTGAGTAAATGCCAGTTGAATATCTGGCAGGATAGTGAGTTTGCAACTGGATATGGATATCGAAAAACTGGACTGATAGAGCTAAGGTTTATCCTACAGCTCGCGTAATGCTAACAAGAAGCTGCCAAATACTTGCCAGCTCTGAAATCATGACAATGTTTGTCCATGCAGGTGGGACTGAGCTGTTACAGATGTCAAGGTCAACTAAGCAGGACACGTGTTCAAAACTTCTCATATGACTACTTCAGCCAATCGTTTTCAGCCAAAGAGAAAATAAGGCTACTTCAGCCAAAGAGAAAATAAGTCTGCATCATAATACACTTTTAGCATAAACAAAACAGGATTTGGATCGGATACGGAAATTATTTTTGGAGAACAGAATAGGATCGGATAGCAAAAAAAAAAACTACCCAATCATCTCTGACATGTACCCTTTAATTAGGGGTAAATTTAAATTTAGTAATAGAAGAGAAAAATATATTTGCATACCATTTCTTTCAAAATATTTATACATAAATCAGTGAAATAATACTTTCAAAAATCCTTTTATGCTCATTGTCAAACTCATCTATGAATAATCACAATAAAACATTTTGTCATTTTGTCATGAGAAATTTTAGGGGTACATCCACATCTGTCAGAATGTTGAAGGGGTACACGGCAACAGAAAGGTTGGGAACCCCCGATCTATATTAAAAAGGTTCAGGCTTTAGTTTAGACAAGTAGCCTTCAATAGGGGTGAAATCGACAGCCAGGGGAAAAACATCTTTTCACCCATTTGTTTGCAATAAAAGTTTACAATAATGTTCTCCGTGCCTGCCCACATAACCCTTGAAAATTTCAGATATGAGCAAGAACTTTTTTAGTTATGCAGTTTGGCATTCCGCAACATTTTGGTAGGCCTAGGCTCTAACACATTTTGCAAAACACTTAGGTTTTTGACAGTTGTTGCATACACTAGGACTACTTTTTTGCACTTGCATTTTTACGAAAAATCTCAAATATTTTTCATACCTATGTGCATCATCTTTGAAATTTTGAAGTAGTTTTGATGAAAATCTGCAGAATTGAAGCTAAAGAGAGATGACTACAAAAACGTATCCCATTCAGCAGGGTTAGAAAGTTTGTGTACAGCACCACAACTTTTTTGAAACTTTGCCATAAAAAATTACAGAAATGTTTTGCCAATAGATATGCATCTTTTCTGAAAATTTTGAGTTGATTCTATTTGAATAAGGTTTGTAGGGTTTTGTTTCTAGTGTGGTAATTGTGTAATTGTGTCAGCTAACCCCCACTCTGTCTAAAACTTTGTGCCATACTGACTTATCTGGATTTAAAAACTGCAGCAACTCCTAACAAAGGAAAAAACCAAACTACTGAGACTGCTGGAAATTATGAAGCTTGGCCACCACTCACACCACAAAAACCAGTTGGCTACCCTGATGAAGTGCTGGAAAAACT
>Ga0210059_1004741_pt1 | contig 21931 bp, 13 predicted proteins | sample Ectturendosymbi2_FD_188042 | JGI IMG/M metagenome (GOLD analysis project Ga0210059, IMG submission 188042) | Ecteinascidia turbinata endosymbiont from Florida, USA - Sample 2 (SPAdes) (version 2) | ecosystem: Host-associated > Tunicates > Ascidians > Unclassified | place: Key West, Florida...
CCAATGTTTCAGTAGGCGCACAAAACACATTGGCACCTTTCTTTGAATTAGTTTCTCAAATAATTTTATATGTAGTACTCGATCGAATGCTTTCGAGGCATCTAAAAACACAGCATGCACAGATTAACCATGGGTTACAAAGTATGAAGCAGTTTGCTTTAACAAAAATGTACATTGATCAGTACTATGACCAGCCTTGAAACCAAACTGATTGTCTGTGGTACCAAGGAAAGGAGAGATGTTAAATAAAATGAAGTTCTCAAGCAGCTTTGACACCACTGTGGCTACTGCGACTGGTCTGTAATTTGAAGTGTCAGATATATTCCCATTCTTGTTTTTGCATATGGGAACTATTGTTGTGTTTAAACAAGAATTGGGCATATACCCGTGGACAATACACATGTTAAACAGTTCACTGAGAAAAAAACGCAGAGATTCATCTTCTTCATACAGCAGGTTCTCTGCAGAAATACAATCAGGCTCTGGAGTTTTGTTCAAGGGCAGCTTTTGAAGAAGTGATGCCAAGGAGACAAAAGAACACACGGGCATTTCAAGACCCAGATAGTTCTCCTTGCAGTCTATGCTGTGTTCCACAGACTCTGCAGACCCATTGGCAGAGTTTTCAGAGCTTAATATTCTTTTAAAATAATCTTTCCACATTTTAACAATCTCTGAACCACCATTTGCCCCTCCCACCAATGTTGGTAGTGATGGGGATCTGTTTTTGTTATTAACCTTTTGCCAAAATGACTTCTTGGTTTTATCAGCCTGTGGTGCAGCTGCTAGACCATTTGCCTTGTGCATTTCAGCATTTTTGCGGCATTGCCGCAATGAATATTTGAAATCTTTTTTTGTTTTAGTCATGTTTCTGTATATGTCATCAGTCTTGGGTCTATTGCAGTTTACCCATAGGCGGAAAGCTGCCTTTGCAATTTGGTGTTTTGATTTGACCTCCGAGTTCCAGCCAGGAATGTTAAATTTACCTTCATTCTTTTTACCTGTTGGTTTAATTGCAGAGGATGCAGCAGCAAGGAGAGCATTTATCAGCTCTGCATACAAATTTTCTATTTCTTCCAGATGTTTCTCATCTTTACAATTAAAGTTTTGACAGTGCCTAACCTCTATGGGCACTTGCAGTTGATCAAGTAGGTTTTTGCGTTCATGGTAGTAGTCCTCTCTTTCCTGGGCCGTAACCTTAAGCCAGTCAATTCGACTTGGCTGGGGCTCCATCACCTCGTCATCAAATTCAGGAAGGTGGGAGCACTGAATGCTGACTGCCACAGCCCGATGATCAGAGATTATGCACTTGGTTAGCACATCCATATTGAACATTGCTTGATGCACTGAAAAGGATGAGACAAAATGGTCTATCCAAGAAGTTGTGTTGTGTGCATCACTAACGTATGTGAATGTATCCTGGGGTAGTAGTGCATAATCAGAATACAAAAGTCTTCCAACAAACCACCAAATGTATTTGTGGTTCCAGCGTTGAAGTCCCCCACAAAACAAATATTTGGGCATTGCAGCTCCTCACATAAACTTTGAAACGAATATAACTAATTTTATTAGTCATTTAAGAGACTCTAGACACTACTTTCTGTCACAGCATAATTTTCTTCTTAAAGATTGAATGCTCGGATTGATGAGCTTTTTTTAAAGCTAACCCTATCTTATAAATGAATGCAACGCTGATTTTACCCCTTCCTTACACATACCGAGGTGTTTTCGCATCTAATATTTATGTAGCTTGCAAAAGCTTTTCATCAAGGTGTTCTGCTCTTGTTTGTAGGAGTGGAACTCTGTTCTTCCGGATTCAACAAAACTGGTCCAAAAGTATCCTTCTGGTCGGAACGACCTCAATAATAGCTTTCAAGTTGCTGGTTCAATGCAACGCATGTTTATTGGATATACACTGCTTTCAAAGTAAGAGCCAAGCGTTTCCTTCGTCAATGCAGTTTTTTCAATGTTTCAACGTCAATATTGTTTCGATGAGACACCAGCAAAAACGTATTGCTTCCAGCAATATTTAGTTGCATCCTTGGAAGTGTGGAGCGGCTGCACGTGTTGCTTAGTACCAATAATGAGACAGAACTGGAACTGCACAATGAGGATACTTATGATATTTCAAATGAATGAGAATGTAGGACTTCATCATGAACTACAATTGTGGAAGGCCGTAACATAACATGGTAATTGCGCTTTCCACAATATTTTTGGGGGTGGGTATTGAAACAAAGTTTTTCAATTTTCATTCCAAATTCTTAGTGGCAGCCAGCAATAACTTTTTCCAAACTTCCATATATGCATCAGCGCATATGAATGCATTAATACGTGCATACGTACCAGCAAATAGTTTCCTACGAAGTTGTACAACACTTTTTATGAAACAAATTAGGCGTATCAACAATGGATGGTTACATGGGCCTGGTTTTGATTGTTGTGAAATGCACCCAACTAAGAGTTGGTTAAGAGCAACTTTATATTTGTGTATGATAAAGAAAACTTTCAGCGCAAACGTTGAAATAAATTATGCAAAGCTCATATTCCTGAAATTATTCACTGTGCGTGAAGGATGTATTGCAAATTAAAGTTTTATAGATATTTGCAAATTAAAGTTTTATAGATATTTGCAAATTAAAGTTTTATAGAATTTTATTTTAAATAGACTGGCTGTGACTGCCAGAAGATGTAAAAAAGTCTCGAACCTTAATTAACAAGCTTTCTAATAGAATAAACAAAGCCAGAAGTCTATGAATGTGCTAACAAGGAGTTCGCTCCTACACAGTACACAGTCATCAGGCGGTCTGCCTTCAAACAAAAGTTTAAGATGACGAGCTTTCAGTGAAAGCACAAGCTGCAGCTGCTTCCTTGTTATCCTATTTTTGTTTCAGAGACACGGCACTTGATCGCTATCCTAACGTATAATCATTGTTTGCAAATATTCATTTTCCCAAATATATGTGCGTTAAACTATTCTTTGTTGATAAACGAATGCTTCATATTTCTTCATTCCTACAATCAGTCCTTGTCCAAGCGTACCAACAATACATTCTTCCACATATATTACAAAGCGTGGAGTTGATTTAATAACAACGGCATTAAAAAAATTTTAACGAACATACAACCCTTTCCTAATCAGAGACTGCATGTTCCCAGAGTGAGATAGATTTGTAACAAAATCTGATTTTCAGGAGAGGGCGATATTCGTATTCTTCTGGTTATCGTTTCTACTCATATGACATCGAAGGAATTTTACGAAGAATGATGGATGCAATCCAGCAGGAAGTTGGTAAGTGCATGAATGTGCCTGTACATCTGTGACCTATCAAACTCACTTCATAACATTTTGTTGCATTTTACAGTGCTTCCACCAACTTCATTCCAGCAAATACAAGGTATCGGTCTAAAGAGGGCTAAGTACATTTTGCTTTGAGATAAACAAGTTAAACTTACAAAATGTGTGATATTCATCAAGTTAAAAAACTCTGCAAAAAGGACTGTTCAGCTTTAGGTTGAATTTCATGCAAATTTTTGACGTTCCTTTGTGTCTTAAACGTAATGCTTGAACGGACTTTAGAGAAAATTGTGGAAAAGAATTGGAGACCTTTAAAAAACACGAGGGATTGTGTTCTGATGGGCAATTCGTATTGTTCAAAAAAATAGATTTGCTAAAATAGATTGTTGTATAAAATAGATTTGCTGCTAAGTTTGCTCATTTTCAACTTGTATCACGGAAAGATGGCAATTGCTTTAATCCACAAACTTTTATTCAAATTACTTTTTGCAGACCTCGACTTCCTTCCATCCTGCACCGTTTCACACGCGGTCCGTTCTGTGTTTCGATGTGAAAAAATATTCAAGGATCTTGTTGAATACGAAGGACCCAAAACGTGCAGGTGACAAACTGAATTTATGCTCAGTTGTCATAAATCTGTCTACCTCTTCTACAGGCTGCGTCTATACTACTTCTAACGCCCACAAATTGACGTTTATGTTTTGTGCGGTGTGCGATGTATTAACATCGGGATAATGCCAAACTGCCACAATTTTTCCTAAGAAAACAACATTTTTCAGCAATCAATCACAACCAATTGCCACTTGTCTCAAAAATTTTGACTCAATCCTTTTCTTTTACATGGTCATGCGGTTCTAGGAATAAACAGAACCAGCAATTTTGTTTTTTTGAAGCTTCTTTATTTTAAAGCTATGAAATATATAAAGCAACATGATCAAAATCAATTTGAATGAGGAGAGAATAACCGCGTGACATGCAGATATTTTTCACATTCTATAACCAACCACTGCGAATGCTCAACTGAAACGTAACGCTCGAAAAATTCAAAGAGATCCTGAAGATTCTTCCATAACCATATCGACATAAAACCAAACATTCAGAAGCGGGCGATCTACGCTGTTACTGGAAATGTATAGTCTGTAAATCTTAACGATCATAAGACTAATGCAACGATAGTGATTGAAAACATTGCCACTCCTCCATTTCGTCTACAGAAGCTCTGTATTTGCCGCTGTGTCAATCAATGCAAACATTTTGTGAGGTAATTATTGGAGCTTGAAGTCACCAGTTATCGTTTCCGATTGCAATTAGGTTTGATACTCGTTGTGTTAACCACGCTTCTTCACATTTCATTCGTTTTGTTCTTTTGGGTTAACTGACTTGTTGACCTAGCGTTCATTTCACCAGATCTCCCTTCACACGAAAAATACAATTTAGTTTAAACGTGAGCATTGGTTTGATTGACTGACTCCGCTTGCTGTGATATCGCGGCACCACGATGCTCCCTTTTGCTTTTGAAGTCAACAACGTTTAGAATTTATGAACTAGAATCAATTTGTCTCGGTTGGAATGAAGACACATAACATGGTTATGAAATTTTGAGGTAATCTAAGACGGGATTTATCAAATTTTTTTTACAGGTATCTTAAATTTGCAAAACACGTGTTTTGAAAACAGTTCACACCAAACCCTTTCCCAAGACCGAATCCTAATTAAAATCTTGAAATATTCAAGCGATTTCGGCAGCAAAACGTCATTGCAACGATGATTTATTTCTCCAACTTTGAAACGGGGTTACGTTCGTGATATTTCGCAGGTCTTTGATTTATTTTGATCCTTGCTAGTAGGTTCAGACGGTGACGAGGATGAAATGAAGTATTAGAAATGTGTAACTGTACAGGAAGAAATTGACCAAAGAGTCAGAAACCTTGAACAATTTTAATCACAAGTTTGATATGCACTTTTCTGATAAAAATTTCAAATTTGACAAAATGAAATTTATTACTTTAATTTAGCTTACTTATAACAAATCGTCACTTTTTTGACTTTCCTCATTAACTTACCTGCAATAAGATCTGATAGCAACTCAGTCGATGGGAAACAATATATATTGTTTTCTGCTTCACACGCTGATGCATAAATGTGCAAACGACCATTTCGTGTAGGTGCGTGCACTTTACCGAGTAATTAATTGTTTTTAAAACTACGATTTATGGATAGTGCACTGCGCCCTAAAGCAATGTTGATTTTTGTTGCAGGGATATTTTACAGCGAGTTTTCCGTTGCTCAGCAATGCAGGTATACCAATGCATGCAAGGACTAGAAAAGAACAAACTGGATTCGTTTAACTTCACGGGCTTCAAATCAAAAGTAAAATTCTTAATTTCATGCCTTTGTTGTTGGGAAATATTTACAGAAATTAGTATGTTGAGGACTAAACTATATTTTCTTGATCAATTTCGCTAGCCTTCTTCGTTTCAACGATGACGTGAAAATATTTTAAATCACAGCTCAAAAACATATTTTGACGTTTTAGCTTCACTTTTCACCTCTTGCCTTTAGCAGTGATGGAGTCTCGAGACCCATATTTGCGAGTCTCGCTCTCGAAGGATTCACGTCTCGTCTCGGTATCGAAGGCTGCAGGTCTGGAGACTTTGAATGTTGCAAAGAAATTGTTTAGTAAAACATCTATAATTCAACGTTTTATGTTTGTTGTATTTGCAGGTAAGGAACAACCTAAACAGGTCAGAAATATGCCAGAAATTCGAAAAAAAGTCAACTTAGAAATGATGACGACAATAATAAAAAATTAGGAAAAATGCACAAATTTTGAAGTCTCGAGTCTCGGCCTCGGTCTCGAATTTCAAGTCTCGGTCTCGACGGTTCAACCAGATCTCGGTCTCGAAGTTTAGGATCTCGGTTATGTCACTGGCATTTAGATAGTTTGATTAGGTATATGAGAGCATTTCGTGTTTTTATATGTCTTGGATCGGAACGTAACTGGCAAAAAATGTGAAAAAAGAAAATCCAAAATAGCAAACCTTGTAGAATTGGTTTGTTGCAGTAAGCAAATGTTTCTTATACGCAGAATTGATCAATTATAGCAACGAAACTAGAGAGATTTCCTTACATGTCCGCATCGATGATTTTTATTGATATTGCATCGCCGTGCAAAGCATCGCTACCACCTGAACATTTTAACTTCCGAGTACTATCATTGGGTGTGAGAACACTGTGTGATGTGGATGCTTGGAAATACACAGGAAATTGAATATTTCTCTCAAAGATCAACATAGTGTTTCAGAGCTCTGCAAGTTAACTTTTGGGAATGAGCTAAACCGTTTTCAAAAAGTAATACACACACAGAATCTTATCAAAATTACGACGTTTTGACATTTGAAATTGTTTAAACCATTGGAATAATGATATCTATGAATCCATAAACGAAGCAAAAGCTGTGTCGATATCCGTAAAAACCTAGTAGCAATGTGAAAGTCTAGAAAACGTTACATATATAGTACATACTCTCAAAATAAACTCTTCAGAAAACACGACTTATTCTCATATGCAAACAGTTTTGTGCGGAGTAACGTTGCACTGACATGACACAGGAAATCACGCATGTGTTTCAACATCAAAAGTTGCTTTCGCGTATTACTTGTTCCGTATTTTCCACAAACCCAAGTGTAAGTTGATAGAACTGTTGCAGACGGGAGTTCTCAAAGTTTCTATGAACAGGCGAAGAACATTGTGTTGCGACTGAATGCAATTGAACGGGAACAGATTTCGCGGCATTTTGGCAATACCGTGATATGTAATCTTGCCATAAAAACATGACCAAACTGTCTCCGTTTTATTCCAATTTATTATAGTAAAAGTGATGTTCATTACCCCTTACCCATCAAGCGGGCGTATCTTGTGGATCGATTTTGTTAGAAGACAGAACGAAGTAGTGAACAAAGAACCATTGATTGGATTTCTTTTTCAGACAATCATGTCTTTCCTGACAAACATCAGCACCTCCAATGAAGGCAAGAGACATCGGTCGCTTGAAACCTTTTGCCATCATTCTGGAATGGGCATGAACTATCCTCACAAAATACAGCCACTCATAGGAATGTGCAACAATAGCTATTGGGACGACTTATTAGCGAAAGTCACCAAGTTTCTCTACAGTTATTTTTGGGCGAGAGACAACACGGATACTTGCAAGTAAGGACGCATTTGTGATATTTTCACTATTGTCATGTATTGTGTTCATTTTACGTATTTAGCAGTGTTTGTCTTCCCTCGTTTTCTAGTTAAAAAATTTAACAAATGTCTTCCAACAACGTGGAATCGTGTCCAATCAATCACTTTGTAGAATGCAATTTTCCATATCGCAACAACGAAATCAATTTTCTAGTAACACCCATTGAAGTTGTCATTGGGAGTTCGCATCGTATGCAGTGCTGGCTGGCCGTTTGGCGGGCCGCATTTGGCGAACTACCTTTGGCGGGTCGTAGTTTGTCCACTCTTAAAAATGTCTTGATTTCTTTTCCTTTAGGGCATTCGAGGAACTGCAATCATGGTTTGTCAACGCAACAAAAACACGCTGTTTATTTGATCAATCAAACTCAACCTGGAGCCGATCAGAGCGAAATTATTTGAAAAATTTCTTCCAGATTGCAGCAAACACTGTGAATAAACTGAAGATTACAGCTTGTTTAGGTAAATCTCCTGTTGCATGCTCTATGAGGCGCCTTTATTAATATGAATGAAACAAAGGAGTTAAGTGCTCCAGGAAGAGATCGCTCGCCACAGATGCTGGTAGACCAGATTCGAATCTCAATCGTCGCATACCGATGTCTTGAAAAACGGCACTTACCGTCTGACCAGCCTCGTACTCGGTAACGGGTGGATCCAAGAGAATGATTCGCGCATGGTGCTGCCATTAGCCTGTTACCAGTGCAGCATTCACTGCGAATGTAGCTGCGTAGTCCACGACGTATGGTGAGCAGAGTTGGGTGCCCGGAGACCACTCATGGCATTCCACAACGAATACAAAGCGAATATAACGAATCATGGACTATCTTCAACCCTTTGAAAAAATTGGTGAAACAGCTGCTACTTCAAAGAAACTTGAAAGCTGTAAAGCAGAATTCCTCACTGATATTCGTCATTTGAGAATTGGAAAAATAAGATTTGATTCAGGGTTTTCTCTGTGAATGGGCAAGGATGTGCTTTCGTAATCTTTCGAAAATTCTTCTTTGAAGCTTTTTTGTAATTGCTTTTTATTATTCCAGATTGAAACAATTGCTGCATACCGTATAGATGTGTGTTGAAAATCGATTTTTATTGCCCAATTGAAGCTTCATGTCATTAAATTCACCAGAAATGCCATCTACAGTAATAATATAACAAATCCGTTGGCGTAGGTTTTGCAAATCTTTTTGATGCCAAGCGGAAACGCTTGGGAACATGGCCTGTAGTACATAGCTTTCCAGCATGAGATGTGTCCGTATTGAATTTTTCAAAATCAGTGTTTAAGGAGGAACTGTACCGAAAACAAGTTAATTTACCTCACTGTTCAAAGTTTTTAATGATGATGCTCCAAGTTTTGTGCTTTGTTTTGCGTTGTAGAAAGTGAACGAAACTACGAATTTGAAGATTATGAATCTCTTCTGTTTAACGGCAGGTATGTATGAAGCTGCCTCTGCGCGTCTAAAGTTGCATATCTAGATTGTGCGAACAGCCTTTCTTGAGCTAATTGTTGCTGTGCATTCAAAATATTTTCAGTTATATCCAACATGTCATTCTGTGAAACTTGTGAAAACCTTAAAAAATTACTTACTTTCACGAAGGATTTGAGGGTTATCATGTTTAATTGTCAGACTGGATTTAGCAAGACAAATGAAACACTGTATTCACATTGTGAAGAGGGTTTTTAGTTGGTGACTATAATTTAATTAACGTGCGTGTTCTTATGAGAATTATTAGAACGGTGTTTCTTGCGAAAAAAATGGTTTGTAACATGCAGGCTGTGGCTTTGTTTATTGCCAAATACAAAGATCCTTGTGTAAACTGATGCAATAGTTCTGCATTTATTGGTTGTTCATATTGAATAAAATGAAAGCTGAATAAACTCCATTGCAGGTTAAAATGTACTTGTCAAAGGTTCACTAACGCATAGACATTGACCCATAAAGTATGGAACGCCACTATTATTATTACTGAACAATAAAGAATCCTATCTTAACTTTGCAGATCTATGAAAGATACAACAAAAGAAAACCGGCCGCGCACTGCAGGTTGTAATTTTGAAAGCATAAAATCGTTTTATGCTAAATCCTTTATGAAAGCTTTTCTCCGCAACTTCTTGAAGGAATTTCGAAAGATAAACTTCGTGCAGCGACACTGCATGGCTAAAATGTGTTTTAAAAACACGCAGCTGTTTTAATAAAAAATCATTCATGATGCTTGATGCCTATTCCTTTTCTCTATGAAATTAAAATTATATCATAACGAACTGTTTTTCATTTAAATTTCTTCTGCGCTGGATGTAATCAGGGCCCCGATAAGGGGGAGGCGGGTGGGAATGCCCCGGGGCGGCATTTTTGGTGAAAAGAAGGAATAGCAAATAGCCTTTCACGAATGAACCTGAAGTTAGATTTAGGTTTTAGATTTTGGTTAAGATTGGACCTACCATACGTCCCTGGTTTGGCCGGGACTGTCCCGGTTTAAACGTCTGTACCGGTGTCCTGTCCCGGTTAGCAAAATGTCCGGTGGCGGCACTTTTGGCGTGGGCGGTGGGCGGCACTGTATCTCACTTTCACATAATACAAAAATTATGCGGTTATGCTTCACGCTACCGTTATATTCAGTGTTTTCTCAAATATTTTAATTTGTCAGAATAAGTTCCAGGATTCTATTCATTTTTCACAATGTGGTTTTTGAAAATGACATTGAAAAAGGACGTTTCACTGAATGGATTTTTTTAACACTGCCCCAATTGTTCGTAATGAAAAGTCTTCAAGTATTTTATAAATGCGTACAAAGCAGTATTTGTGGTGGGAACATGTTTATGTTTTATCAGTGTTTTTGGCGTAATGTTATGTGTGTCACTGACTTACTCGTATTTAATCTATTCGGTCACTATGTTTCCTTCTGTTCTTCATTCACGTTGCACACACCCCACCTCACTTTCCTTCACGGTATTTGATCGCTGATATGTTTTCACTTTTATCGGTTTTGTTTCCACCCCTCATCGATCATGCTTTCTTCCGGGGTCTGTCGTTTGACGTGGCACGCTTTTCAGTTGTTTGAAACATTGGCGTCGTTTAACTGCAATTGAGCGAACCTTTATTATATTTCAACAACATAACGTTTTTCCTTTTTTATAGAAGCAGGTTCTTGCCGAAGAAAAACGACATGCAATGAGGAGTGAAAAGAGCCATGTTCGAAGCAGACCGAATCCAATTTTACAAGGATTTGTTTCTGTGTTTCACAGTTGATTGCAATCTCAATAAAAGTTTAGCAGCTTTCGTCAGTGGAACTTTCGATTGCATATTTTTTAGAATGCATGTTACATTGTTTTAAATAGTTGACGATGAAACTGTTCAAATAAATTTCTCTTTACATACAAGTTAGACTGCAGCTTAAGTAAAAGCAATTAAGTTTGCTTTGCAGGATAGTCAGAGTAGATATTGCCTTGCCGGCTAGCATTTTGCCAATTTGTGTAGTTAAACTTAAAACTTGAAAATCCTTCCTGATTATCCCCTTCTGTTTCAGATGTTAATGCGTTGTCACGTAGTCAAACTTCATTTAATTTTCCAACACAGTTACGCAACAATCCCAAGAAACATGATTAACTTTCAGTACAGAGGTTTTCCCAGTGAAAACGGGCTGGATGCAGGGCAGATCTTGAGAGAGTGCCATTGCTATTCCAGTTTCAAAAACACCTCGCAATGGAAGCCCAGATAAGTGCTTTGATAGATAAATCCATTATTGTTTTCTTCATAACCTTCCTACAGCAATTCACGAACTCTGAACAGATAAAGATTACACCAAGTCTCCAACAGCACCCTAATAAGCATGTGCACTTAGGCCAGATTTTGCTCCCTAAAAACACTTGGCGTTTTGTAAATGCACGGTCCTAGGACTACAGCCACCTGGATAACTGCCACCTACGCGTAGGTGTATGAGGCGGGGGGGCAGCCGCCTCCCTGTCTTGAAAATTTACAGGGCAAACTCTGTTTTCAAGGCAAGCACAAGATGCTCAAAAATCCTGAATGATAAAAAATATTTTAATACAGTGAAAAATTTCAGGGCAACTTGTGTTTTTCAGGGCAAGCGCAAGTTGCTCAAAAATCTTGGTTGGTAAAAGATTTATATTCAATACAGTGAATTCTGGGCAAACTTTGTTTTCAGGGCAAGCGCAAGTTGCCCAAAAGTCCTGAATGATAAAAAATATTTCAATACAGTGAACATTTTCAGGTCAACTCTGTTTTTCAGGGCAAGCGCAAGATGCTCAAAAATCCTGAATGATAAAAAACATATATTCAATGCAGTGAATTCAGGGCACACTCTGTTTTTCAGGGCAAGCGCAAGATGCTCAAAAATCCTGAATGCAAAAGTATACTCAATGCAGTGAAAAATTTCAGGGCAAACTCTGTTTTCAGGGCAAGCGCAAGTTGCTCAAAAATCCTGAATGGTAAAAAATATATTCAATACAGTGGAAAATTTCACGGCAAACTGTTTTTCAGGGAAAGGTGAAAAAATTCAATGCAGTATATTCAGCCAGTAAAGGCAATTACCGTAAAGTTTCTTGTCTGGGGTACACAACACGCAAGGAACTTCATCCCCTTGAGTTAACAAGCAAGGCAAGTACAGAATTTGCCTACAACGGCACCTCTAGGAGATTGTATAAAGAACGTTATTGCCGAATTGAAGTTATAAGTGAATTGAAATGCATGTAGAAGATGCCATCGGTACCGAACAAAATGCAACGTTATAGGCGAATTGACGTTACGTACGAAGCCGTTCTAAACGAATTCAACTGTATAGAACAGATTTACAAGAGGTTTCAGGCCCAATTCGCATTAAACTAAACAAGTTAGTTTCAGGGCAAATTGTTTATTTTTAGGGCAAATTGGCATTTTCAGGGCAAATTTTTTCCGCCCCCCAAAGTAAGATGCCTTCCCGTACGCCTATGCACCTACGACAATTGCCACCCAGGACAACGGCCACCTAGGACAAATGTCACCTGCGACAATCGCCACCCAGGACAACTGCCACCTAAGACAATTGCCACCTAGGACGACTGCCACCAAAGACAATTCCCACCTAGAACGATCGCCACCAGGGAAACTGCCACCCAAGGCAAATTGAGTTTTTTTGTCGTCATTGCTATTAAACCTATTTGAATTCACAAGGATGCAGTGTAGGCTATAAAAAGAGTTTGTTCAACTTCTGATTACTTAGTTAAACTTTGAATTTTTTGGGTAAAAATGTGATGTCGATATCATTACAGCTTCACAAACATTCTTAAGTCCGTGCAAAGCGTAATTTTATATGGGCATTTTAAACTTTTTCACAGCAATCTCGCTTATTCTCAGTACCGCATTATTTCCACGCCCTCATGAAACACTTTTTCTTCCTTTCATTTTAAGCTCTGTGCATTTTTTCCTTTAAATTTTGATTTGTGAGTTACATGACAGCAACAGCAACGTTTCAATTCATTTTTGCCGAAGTATGTTGAAGCAATATTATCGCCGCACTAAGAGGTTCTCAACTACTCTGCCGTGAGAAGACCTTAACGTGCCACAACGCGATATACCAAAGTGAATTTGATAGCTTGTATGTGAAACGTAAAGCGCAATATCCTAGGTGGCACTTGTCCGGGTGGTACAAGGGTGTAGTGCTAAATAAGTGTGGAAACCCACATGAAAGCTTGCGATTTTAAACAACACTTCAAATTAATTTTTGAATCAGTTTTTATAGATGTAGGCCTGTTCAATTTCATTGCATTACAAATGAAATCATTGCATTACAAACATTAAAAAGTGTGGGAACATGTTCCCACCCCGCGACACCCCTGGGGTGACATTTGCCCGGGTGGCGGCTGGCGTAGGTGGCAGTTGTCCTAGTTGGCAGTTGTCCTAAGTGGGAGTTGTCCTGGTGGCAGTTGTCCAGAGTGGCGATTGTTCTCAGTGGCATTTGTCCCAGGTGGGAGTTGTCCTGGTGGCAGTTGTCTTGGGTGGCAATTGTCCTAGGGGGCAGTTGTTTTAGGCGGTAGTTGTCCGGTGGCATTTTTCCTGGGTGGCAGTTGTCTGGGTGGCAGCAGTCCGGATACCAAATGCACGTATAGGCCGGTTCCAAAAATGTGTGTTTTTTAATTTCTCTGGTTAACGTGATGGTAAAAATCCGTTGAATGCGCAAGGACAAGCGGTGAAATTCCTATTTTTGTTTCTGCGATGGTTTGTGACATTGACTTGCAGATATTTAAAAGCTCTAGAAGGTTTTCTCCAGGCTTTAGAGGAATCAGCCGATTGGGCTCTGCTTTCATCTTTTTGCGATGATTCAAACTTACGCATATCTGTATTTGAGTAACTTCATTCCACAGGTGAAATAAGCAAGGAATCAATCACAAATTTTAATAGGAAATCGATTTCACGTAAAACTACGCATCATCAGTCCTTACATGACTTGCGGATATGTTGCTCAGATTTTTCCAAGCAAGACAACGTGTCCATCTAGAGCGGTTTTTCACAAACTGTGTGTTCAGTACCAATAATTTCAGCCCGTGATAGCACGTTGCAAAAGTACTATCACTTTCCAATGATAAAAAATGGATACTGTTGGATTTTTTGCTGATATAACGTCACAACTCAACGTCTTAAAACAGGATTGCGAAAAGTAAAACATACTAAATTTGATTTGGTCACTGCGATTCGTGCTTTTGAAAAAAAGTCAGAATTTTTCAAATATGACATTCAAAGTGAACATAATCATTTTCTGAGACTTCCGGAGCAAAATAAAGGCAAGAAACGTACTTGATATGTTCAATTTACGAAAAATTTCATTACCAACTGTCGTTTACGATTTGACGGCTTTTCGAAAACAGTTGCCATTACTTTTTGAAAGCACTTTTTGGTGACCGATATTACTGAATTCTCAACTGAAGCAAAGGAACATCCAATGGGCAGACGCAGCAAGAAATCAACTGAAGCTAATTAAATTCCTGGAGAACGTAGCAGTAAAGGAATTATTTTATGCATTGGCGTTCAAAATGGAAGACCAACTCCAAATAAAGTCCAAAAAATTAACAATATACAGCTTTTCTACAAAAAATGCGCAAATTTGTTCTATTAACTCAGTCCAAATCCCGTCCTAATGCAAAACATTTAAAGCGAATTACAGTCGGGATCTGGTCCAGCCCAATGCTCATCTCTGGTGTGCTGTGCGGTTGTATAATGTCACACCCAGGGTTGCCCCATCATAAAACGAACGGGAGACTGGTAATGCATAAAAATTCAGATATACCAAGCTAGTTTTAATGGAACGGTTTTGAAATTTGACTCAGAAAATCAATATGAAGTACATAATCAATTTGGCTAATGAAATGAAACGTTCATCGCGGCACATTGCTTTGACTGGCCTCAGGTTTGCTTTTTATGTAACAGTGTTTTCATAACTGAACGATAGGCTTGAGTTAGATTTCCAACAAATTTTTTACATTCACATTTTATAACGACATTTCTAAATAATCGTCGTTAATTAAATGACAATGATTTTACGACGCAATTCCTTATGTTAAGCTCGTTAAATAACCTTTAGTTGGAAAGTACGAGTCTATTATGGGCACTTGCAGAAAAATATATAATGATTTATATTTATTCGCACAATTGGCAAATGCTGTGTTGTGAATTACGTATATATTTTTAGATTTTCTAGCCCCCCTGCACAAAAATGAAGCCCCCCAATGGAAGACGTTCTGGCAACAGTTCTGCCAAAATCGTGTCTGCAAGTGGAACTAAAAATAGTGAAATAAAAAAAAAGAAAAAATTAGGATATTTTCTTGTGAAGGTCATTCGGCCTCGAGATGTCGCATAACGTAGGCCTTTTTTTTAGAAATCACAAATTAGGGGGCCCTACAAGCATTTTGGGGGGGGCTGAGTTGGACTGCTACGGCACTGACTGTATTAAGCGCAGAGACGACGAAACTGCACCTCAATACATTTACAGACTGTTTGCAGGAGCTGGACATGACTGGTCCAACAATGCTTTGGTGCGTCACACCATCCAGCAAGTTTTCCTGAGAGCTGTGCCGAAAGAACTACCAACACAGAATTACAACGCATGGATCGTTTAACCGATCAACTTTCAGTTGCACTGACTTCTTTACAACGACACGAAACCTACGCGTATTTTCAACCGCCTTTTCATTACCAGCCGCTGGACCTTTCTCCGTCTTCAAAACATTTTGGTCCGCAGTGGGATTCACTCACTCGTCTTAGCAACCATTACAAGAGCTACAAACGCGGTTAGGCGGATTGGAAGCACAGTCTACCTAGCGGTGCTCGATAAATCACGCTAACTCCAACCCAACCGCCTCTGGCGACAGTCTTGTCCTCAATCGCAATAATCATACAACCTAGTTAAAACTGCTTTAGTGTCTGCTACCACTAGTAACAATACTACAAGGAAAAGTCATTGGTTTTATTATTATATCCCCTTCGGAGCCCAGGCTAGGAAATGCAAACCACCCTGCGCATTTTCCTCTAGTTTAAACCACCCGTCCAACTTGTGCGACCTCACAGTCCTGTCGCCACTGGGGGCTTTGGTAGGCTTAGCCCCCACAAACAAATGCCCAAGCTCCCCCCAATCGAAACATGAAACAATATAAATCAGTGGAGTTTTTATCTAATTTTCAATGTCAAACACCTGCACAAACGTAAACACGTCTATGAAAGACTTTCTGGCGACGGTTATGCGACCTCAAGCGTCTGATCCTAATATTTTTTGGGCAACTGATAAAATCCATGGTCATATCTTTATTCTTGACACTGGCGCTCTTTGCTCGATGCTTCCTGTCACTGCTGAGCGAGCGCATAGCTAAAGTAGAGCGCGCAGATTCCCGCCGTTATCGCGCCGTAGGCGGTACTCCCATCCAGCATTATATGGCCAAATTACAGCAATCATCGATATTGGTTTCAGGTCCGTCCTATGGGTTTTCCAGGAGTGTGATTCACAAAATGCCCTGCTTGGCAGAGATTTTTTCCTCTCAAAATATGTTGTCGTGGAAGTTCTACCCGGATGAGCATACCCATCAAATGCAGCCTTTTTAACACTTAATTAACCGAGGTGTCGTTTGCGACATCAAATTATTTTAAAATTAATTTTTTTTTAATTTGCACATCCTGTAAGTTTGAGATTTATTGATTTTCCTAAAAAACTACTACTTTTCAAAAATATGTTTGGTGCTCTTCTGTTTCATTTTTGTGGTAGGTATTTGATCAATTTAATTTTTGCACCTCGCCGTTGGCCAAGGTGTCATTTTCGACACTCAATGCTTGGAGATAGCCAAACTTAATTACTTGTTTCTTGTGGTGCATTCTTTACAACTAAAAAAGCCGGTTGTTTCATGTGCCGACCGTGATGTTTGCAATCTGGTGGCAAACCCGCTGTTTTGTTTGGACTGCAATGTAGTTTTTCAAGTTTTACTGCATATATTGGAGATGCCGTTGTACAGTGATGCAGGTAGTGGTCGTTTACACAGTGCATTTAGTGAAGTTATTTCTTATATCTGAACTTATTTGGTTGTTTTTACGTCATGTCGCACATTCGAATGACAGCGAAGGATATTGCTGATGTGGCCCTGACAGGTGTACGGATGATGACATACCATATGACGAGGAACAGAAACATGAATCAGGTGAAGTTGTAGTCGTACCTGCTATTGGTCAGTCCACACCAGCTGAGCAGCAGTTCAGACAAAGAGGACATCAGTAATGAAGAAGTTGATGTATGTACAAGAATGTACAAGCATATCTCATGGTGTCTTGTTTGTAAGCTCTATTGTTTATGACAGACCATCATTGGCAGGAATAACCTCGGGAGACAACAGTTTTGCTGCTACCGTCACTGCACCTTCACGAATCTCTAAAAATATAGGTAACCGACTGCAGTACTTACAATGCATGGAAGCGCTTCACGCCAGATGTAATTCTTCACGCAGTTATCAAATACACCAGCGAAGAAGTTTACAGAGGAGTGAATGACTTTGACTTGAACATGTGTCAGCTAGAGTCGCTGCTTTGTTTGGACTTCGATGTGCATTTCAAGAACAACTTACATGAAATGCAAATGTTGCTCAATCCCCAATGTTTGAAGAACTTAGGTTTGGAAAAAAAGAAGATAAGGTTTGCAGTTTCATTTCCGAATTTCAGTAAATGTGCTTCGTTAATGGCATCTCTGTGGTTTACATTACTGTTCCACGACTTTTTTTCACTCTTAGCAGCTATTTACATTACAATTATGTGAATAGCTGTTTCTTTCTCACAGCATCTCGCTCACTATATTCAACTAGTAGATCAGCTGTCAGACATAATTATGTATGTTCGATCCTCGGAATATTGCAATGCATTTTATGTCAACTCCAATAACATAAAAGCACAGCTAGTGTGGATACATATTTGTAAAATTTAGTAAATGCTGCATTTTTTGCCCTTTACGCCGCTGTGAAAGCAGTGGTGTCGTTTTCGACACCTCGGTAAACGGCTGGGTAGAAAAATGTTGGTAAACCTTGTGTTAATGAATTTCCAATATCTGTGGACATTTCACACGATCATTTTTCTTCCAATGTCGTAGCTCGCATACAACTTTCGGACCAAGATTTTTGGGATGTTCTAGATCAGGGGTCGGCATCCTTTCCCTAACCACAGGCCAAAACTAATTTTTGCAAGGTTTAGCGGCCCGTACTAAATTTCCACCAACCAAGGGCGGATCCAAAGGGGACAGTTGGGGCGATCGCCCCCTTAAAACTTACGAAAGTATCTTTATTCACCATAATTTTGCAAAATTTGGAAAACAACAATCGCGATGTAAGGCCAATTTTCCGTTCATTGTTTTGTCACAGCAGTGTTGTAAAATATACTTCAACTCTCTTACAGTAGCGAAGCTGTGATGAGACTTGACTACCAAATAATACTGAAATTGCCCCCCCCCAACCTTACTGGCTGAATCCGCCCCTCTCACCAACAATTATGTTCCCTTCACTGTATGTGATGTTAAAACTTGCGAATTTATGAAATTTTATTTAGATTAACTCCTGATTTTCACAGTTCATAATGGAAGAACAAAATACGACACATCGTATAATTACAGCAAAATAAATGTGATCTTTGATGTTGTATTTTGTTTGAAAGTTCCTGAAGTTCAGATGATAAGTTGGATGAGTCGAGCAGCATAACATCTTGCACGTGGTCATCAGCAAGTTGAGCTCTCAGCTTGCCTTTGATGATTTTCATTGACGAAAAAGTTGTTCACGCGCATATGTGCTCTCAAACATCGAAGACATCTTTTTGACATGATCAATCAAGTTGGAATAGTGCAGATCTGTCCAAACCGCGGCCCGCCGGTCGCATGCGGTCCAGTCGAAGGTTTTATGCGGCCCAGTTTAGGTTTTCGCTGTAGCAAAAATATCCTATATTCTGACAACCTGTCCTCATTTTAATAACCTTGAACTTGACATTTTTGATGAAGGTGGTCTTCAGTGCCACTTTATAACGTCTGTTGCTGTTGCAGTTGGGATAAGAACGGTTTTAGTACAATAGTTTAAGTTGAATTTTGTGTGCAAAGATCGAAGCAAGCCATTCAACAAAGATCAAAGCAAGCCGATATTGACATAATTTTTGGCTCAGTAAGCCATTTGGGTGGGACGTAGCACGTAGCTGGGATAGTGCTGGCATTCAATATCTTTTTTTTAAACAAGTAGTGATGCACCCTCGTCGTGAAATTTTGACTTTTATTCGTTAAAGCTCTGCCGCTCAACTAGTTCCATTTGATACTTCTGTTGTACAGTCTGCAGGTACTACGATTTGTAAAGAGGCTGCAGGCCGGATGATTTTGCTTGGCGGGCCGGATCCCGCCTGCGGGCCATAGGTTGCCGACCCCTGTTCTAGATGAATTCCCCTCACTCACTGAGAACATTGACATCTCTCAGCCTGTGAAACACCCTATTCAACATCATCTTCCTACTACAGGACGCCCGTGTTTTGGTAGACCTCGCAAACGTGCCCCACAACTTTCCGTTAAGGTTAATACAGAACTCGATAAACTCTTACAACAGGGTATAATCGAACCGTCTTCATTGCCATGGTCGAGCACTCTTCACGTAGTCCACGGAAAGCTGTCCCTCTGCCTTCACGGCGGTTACCGGACCCTCAATCTGGCAATCGAAAAGGGCATATACGGCCTTTCTCGACTCCTGGAATTTCAAAATCGCATTCATGGAGCCACTATTTTCTCTACATTGGAACTTAAGTCGGCATATCACCAAATCGCTCAGCATATCACCAAATCGCGCCGAAGCAGAAATGGATAGGACAACTATTGCCACACCTTTTGGTTCTTGCCACTATCGGCGTACTCCTTTTGCCATAAGCACATCCGCTCAGGTATGCCAGCGCTTGTCTGACCACATTGTCCACGGTTTGTCTTTCAGGCAGGCATATGTTGATGACATTTTGTTTTTTTCTTCAAAACTTGCTGAGAGCGAGAAACACTTTCGTGATCTCTTTCGTCACTTAGACACTAATGCCTTGAAAATTAATAAAGAAAAAACTATTCTTGGTCAAACAAATTTTATTGGCTGCAATATAGACAGAAATGGCATCCGACCACCACTGAGAAACTCGACTTTGTTCGGAATTTTCACAACCGAAAACTCGGAAAGAGATACCTTGGCATTTTACATTTTTACCAGTCTTCAAGGTTTTAAGTGGAGCTCGCAACGTGGTCGCGGACGCCCTCGGCCGCATTGAAATTAAAGCTGTGTTCCGTCACGCGGCCGATATCGACTGGTGTGATTTCGCCACTGCTCAACAGCATGATCCTGCAATTCAAAATCTAGTCACACATCTTCGTGGCGAGAACATTGATTACTACGAGTGGCAAGGTGTTAAATTTTTGTGTTCTATATCTCATAACGGTCGACCCCGTTATCTTGTTCCGTGCGGTTTTCGCAAGCTCATTTTTGATCACATACACAGTCTTCATCATCCGGGATCTGGAACCACGCGTCGCCAAATTGCTGCTATTTACACTTGGCCGAATTTGCGCCAGGACTGTGATGCATGGTCAAAAACTTGTCACCCATGCCGACATAGTAAAATTCATCGTTACAACAAAACTGCTTTGCAACATTTCCCATTGACTAGTGAAAGAGCGTTGGAGGTTCACGTTGATTTGATAGGATCCCTGATTGCATCCGACTGCTGCAAATACGTTATTGTCTTTATTGATCGTTTCACCCACTGGTTCACTGCTACTGCTCTGCCACAAGCTGATGCTAAGCACGTTATTTCAGCTTTTATTAACGATTGAGTGTCTTGTTACGACGCTCCGGTGAAGATTTTGAAAGACCGAGGCAAAGATTTTCTCTGTCATGACTGGCAACATATGCTGCATTACCTTGGATTGACTCACATTGCCGTGAATACTTACTCCTCTTGGAAAAATTACCAGTGCGAGCGTTTAAATCGATCTTTGAAAACCTCTCTGCATGCACAATTGATGCGGCGAACTGGGTGCATATTCTGCCCGTGGTCTCTCTTTCTCTGCGTACCGTTCATCGCGAGCACTTCGTCACGTCTTCAGCTCAAATGTTGCACGGCATGAACCATCGTCTCCTCAATCAGTTCTACCGCGACTTTTCAGACAGTCCGGCTAGAGCTTCCGCGCGTGTTCAACACCGCATGGATGCTTTTCATTTGCTCCAAACAGTTTCCCACTCCACCAGAAGACACACCTCAACAAACGTCATTCTACATGTACTCATGTCATGATGCCTAACGAGCGAAAGCAGCACTCCTTGGATGTTCCCTGGACAGGTCCATGGCAGGTTCTCTCATGTGAGGACAAAAAGTCGTTGTGGATTGTCATGAAAAACCGTATAAGGTCAGTGTTGAACGTTTGCAGCCGGCTTTTACTTTCGGTGACATTCTCCACGACGGATCACCGGATCGCTCTGCTCTACCTTTTCATACCTCTGCACCGCTCTCTCAGGATCGTAACAATGTTCCGCTCGCTGGGTGCACCAGCAGCTGCATAAGCAGGCCCCCCGATTTTTACCTGGCTTGATTCATCTTTCATTGCTTTCTGCATCATGATTGCAGTCTCTGAATCGTCCTGCTGTTAATGCTAACCTTTCGGCGTTTTCATTTTTTTGGCTTACCCTGCTGGGTTTTTGTCATTGTTTCCGTCAGCGCCATGTTTTACCACGCCCTTTTTCCCGTTTTCCACTTACGTTGGTTTTCTTTTCATCGTCCAGGAGCTCCGGTTCGTCACCTACAATGCCCCTTTCCAGTTCACATACCTCATCTCCTGTCCAACGTTAAACAGTTTCTACTGGACACACGATCTGCTTCGCTCGAT
>Ga0210059_1004742_pt1 | contig 21928 bp, 12 predicted proteins | sample Ectturendosymbi2_FD_188042 | JGI IMG/M metagenome (GOLD analysis project Ga0210059, IMG submission 188042) | Ecteinascidia turbinata endosymbiont from Florida, USA - Sample 2 (SPAdes) (version 2) | ecosystem: Host-associated > Tunicates > Ascidians > Unclassified | place: Key West, Florida...
TAGCAAATAGAAGATTTCTCAAAGTGAGAGAAGTTTGTTTTACATTGCTGATTCTCAGCAAATGGAAGGTCTCTAAAGGACATGTGCAGACCATAAGGTGTCTGCCACAGATACTGGTAAGAGTCTATCCACACCAGTGTTTCTCTACAGCGGTTCTGAGGGCCGCATGGGGCTCCCAAGCACCCTTTGTGCGGTTCTCAGCAGCCTTTAATAAGACCTCTAGTTTGTGGAACAGAATTTGTTCCGCAATGAAACAAACGTATCAATTTACTTGTGTTAAAATAAAATATTTTTTGTTTTTAGCTCTAACTAAACCGTAGGGCTGGTTTTGCCTCCCTTCAGCGAAAAGGTTGAGAACCACTGATCTAGACTTTAGCATTTTCGCTCGTTTCAAAGTAAATTGTAAGTTACGCCTCTGCGCAGTTTCGCAAATTTTAAGTTAATATTGAGTCGTCATAGGAAAGAGTTGCGCGGGGCCCTAGGCCATGGCCTATTTGGCCTATGCGTAAATCCGTCACTGGCCTGTCGACAATTTCTTAATAATTGTGCGCAAAGTCGGTTATTTTTTATTGCTATCATTTCAAATAATATGTCAGGGACCCCAATTTTTGATATATCACTATATCCTGTCAATGTCTTGAAACGGATTGACTTGAACTTTACTCAATTTCAATATTCATCATTTGAGCCTATTGCTGTTGTCATCTGATGAGTTTCCAAGAACAGCTGGCATTTATGGTCAACCGTTTTTTGCACTAGGAATTTGAATTAACTAGCCCAATACCGGACCAGTCAATTTTAACTTATTTTACCCATGGAAAAGCGGTCATATGTTTGTCATTAATGTCAGCGGTATTTAAGAACGTGAGGAGTTACCGTAAACGTGAAATAAAACACGCAAAACGTTTTTAATCCATACGTCGTCATACACCGGTTTTGAACATTAATAACATCATTAATCTCGACCAACATGGCGCTTTTGCACTTGGTCTCAGTCTCGACATAATCAGTTAAACCTGATCACGAACCTCATCAAGCGTTTGCCTCACTTGACAGTTACAGTATACAAAATTGCTTGAATTTGCTACAAACGATAATTACATTACTTTTTCTGGGTTAAAATGCATTGACATGAGCCCCAACTCCCAAACCAACCTGTCTATTCTGTAAAATCACATCAAACCGAGAGTAGGCCTACATTGTGCGAGTTGGGGGCACATCACAGTTCTCACACATCTTCACCATTTTTTCTCATAGCTTGAAGTTGCTGATGCGAATTACCTTTCTCGTAAAAACTGACCTCCTAAACAATTTGATCTTATTGCTCAAACAGAAAATAGCCGCTGGTGTGTGCCGTTTCTGTCGAAATCTTCGCCCAGTTGTTTAAATGTAGCTCAGTAGGATAGTCGCATGCAGACGAGGGGGGGACGAATGGTCGACAACCCCGGGCATCCAAGGCAGGGGCACCCAAAGAGTGATATTATAAAAATTACATTTTATTAAAATGCGGTAACTAGATGCTTCTTCGTATGGTAAGGCTGCTAATATACAGGGTGTCCCAGAAGCAGGGCCCCGAAACGGGGAAGTGCCGCCCCGGGGCGAGTCGAAAAGTGCCCCCCCACCAAAATGTGCCGCCCCGTCCCCAAAGAGCGATGGCAATTCCTGTATTATTATCATTATTAATGGTTTATTGTAGGCACAAAGGTCCATATCACGCTGACACAAATTAATTAATTGATTAGGGTAGTAAAGTAAGCCACAGGTTAAAGCAAGGTCAAGCCTTTCAGGACGGAATTATTTCATAACAATGCATCATTAGGCTGGAGTTAATTTTGAAAATTTCACTGAAGTGAAATTCCGGGACATTTTGCTAACCGGGACAAACGTTTAAACCGGGACAGTCCCGGCCAAACCGGGACGTATGGTAGGTCCAACCTTAACCCAAATCTAAAACCTAAACCTATATCCAACTTCAGGTTTATTCGTGAAAAACCATTTACTATTCCTTCTTTTCACCAAAAGTGCCGCCCCGAATCATTGCTCCCCTCGCCCACCCTGGTTGGGGCCCTGCCCAGAAGTCGCGCACCATGCCGATTTTTATGAAAATATATACAAATAACAATTTTATTGTTAATTTTATTCTTGTATTGTTAGTTTTTCACCCATATCTAATTAAATCTGAAACATAAAAAAACAATTGTTTTTATATTAATTATTATATGGTGCGCGACTTCTGTGACGCCCTGTATACTGCATGAACCTGTTGGGAACTTGCCTGAGGGGGCATGCAAATCTAAAGGTAAGGACCCTAGAGAGAGATGAAGCACTGCCATCGTTATCTTACGGTCTCACACCTTATTTCTCTTCACCTTTGTAGGCTGGCCAATTCCTGCCAATCTATTTTCAATCTGCAACTTGTCTGCAATCTCTCTTTTACCCTTTCAGTCCCGCGTGCGCCACTTTTCTTGCAGAGCTTTGCAATCCTATAACTCGCCAGGAGATTGAGCTAGAGAGCTGTTCAAACCCCCTACGGATTCAGCAAGTCTTGTCGTCAAAATCGAAAAAAAATTTTCTTATTGGTTTTGAGCTTTTCTGGGGGGAACGTCACAAGCAGGGGTGTTTTTGACATATTTTGGCCATATTGCCTGGCCCTGGGGCGCCGTCCCAATGGGACATTTTTTGGATTCAAAGTTTAGTTGAAAACTAGGTCAAAATCCGCGTCTATAGAGCCTTTGATTGACTTTCTAGCATATCGGGAGCGAAAATTGACCAAAATTTTGCTCCCTCAAAAGCCACTCTTAGGGGCATTTCACCCCAGACAATAACTCGCCGTCAAATTGAGCTAGAGAGCTGTTTAAATCCTATAAAGACTCGTGAAGGTATGTAGTTTGCAATTAAAAAAAAACGTTTCAGTTTAGGATGACTGGTTTTTTTTAATGCTTGTATCATGATAGGACGTTTATGTTATTTTTTGCTGACGTCAGCATTGTTGCCCGACCTCCGTTGAAGACCCGCAGGAGCCATTTAAATGACATAAAATTTTTTTTGAGTTTAGCTGTTTCTTGGTTACTATTCGGGACTTTGAAGGGTCCGAACGGGTTTTAGCGTTCCTGGTTCCAAGATTAGGGCCAAAACACCTTAAAATTAATTTGGGAAATCCCCCAAAAGTATTGAGAAAAGCCCCTTACCAATTAGCTGTTTTTTGGCCTAACTTTTGAACCAGAAACGCTAGAAACTTAATCAAGGGCTCTAAAAACGCGTAGTCTGCCCTAGAATCCAAAAATACTGCGAGCCAAAATATTGGCGCGTGGGATCGGATAATGACGTCATATAATTAACCAAAAAACATGCCCCTGTCATGATCCCATTGACCCAAAACCCCACAACGAAATTTAAAAATTTTTTTTTTCTAAACTACACAACGCCACTAGTCATTACGGGGTTTGAACAGCTCTCTAGCTCAATCTGCTGCCGAGTTATGGCTGGCCAAAGTTTGCCCTGAAAGGGCGAATTATGCCTTTTCTGAAAAGTTTTGAATTAGGCCAAAAAATGGGTTTTTGATTCATAATTTTGGCTACAGATATGCTAGCAAGTCAATCCAGGGCTCTATAGACGGGGATTTGTACCTAGTTTTCAACAAAACGTTGAGCCAAAAGAGTGGGTCAATGGGTTGGGGCCCAGAGCCGAGCAAAGGTGGCCAAAATTTCCAAAACATGCCCTCACTGTGACGTTACCTCCAGAAACCCCCCACGAAAAACGATTTTTTCGATTTTGACTACAAGACTTGCTGAATCCGTGGATGGTTTGGATAGCTCTCTAGCTCAATCGCCTGGCGAGTTATAGGATTGCAAAACTCTGCAAGATTTGGGGCTTTCGCGGGACTGAGAGGGTTAATCTGCAATCTCATGGGAAATACAAATGCGTGCTGTCCCATCCCAGCCCATGGGATGTTTCCCATGGGATACCCATAGGAATGACATTCCTATGGACAAGCCTGGCCATGATGCCTTCCATAGATCAAGTGAATTATTTAGTATACGTGGAATAAATTTGCCAAAAGTTTCTTTTTACAATACCCGAACATTTTGTTAGTATGAGAAGTTGACAAAGTGGCAAGATGCGTAGCGGTTTGTGCAGCGCAGAAGTGGCTATTCCCCCTGCCAAACACTTATTGTGGCTTCGTTGGCAGGTATAAGCATGTTGGAATAAAATCGGTAAAAACCGCGGCTAGGTACTGACGTCTTATTTCATGTCAAAGGTCGTTGAAATACATAAATTCCGTTACGCAGATAACAACATTTTGGCAAGGTTTATACTCTATACACGAAGAAAAACTGTAATGTATCGGATTAGATTCGCTCAGCAACATGGACTGCTGCGTTTCATGTAAGACAAGGTTTTGGAGTTGCATGTTCAGGACAATGTTCCCTCACTACATTTGGAAGATTTCGACAAAACCGTACACGTATTTTGTCGGTAACTTTGATAAAAATCATCACAAACCAGAATTTGCATGACACTTTATTCAACTGAAAAATTATATAGTTATACTTTGTACAATTCTTCTGGGTGAGAGTAAAGCAATCAATTGCATTGATGGCATGCACGTCGCCTACACGATGTCATTTTCTAAATGCGACATGTTAATACTGAACACATCGACACAAAAACACAATTAAAATATTGAAGTCTTTCAAAAAGCGAAGAAAGAAAAACGCCACCACAAAAGTTGCTGACCGCTCTAGCAATAAAGTTTGGTTTTAGCGTTTGCAGAAACAGTTTTTGCCCGAGACACGTGTTTCAGTTTTGTTACTTGAATCATGGAACACAAAATACCAAACGCACAGGTAAGAATAACTTTGAACATATTTGACGCATGCGTGTGTAACTGATAGTATTAAACAAGATCTAACTTATTTTAACATTGCAGAGAAGATCATGATGTTCACAACATTGATTTTTCAGCATAAAATTGGCCACAAACTATGTCAAACAAACTCAACGCAGGGTATAAATACAATACCTAGGACGGCGAACCAGAATAACCTTTAAAGAGAAAAGTCACGACGTACAACATGCCTTCATTTAAAGCCGATGGTGTTCTACAATTTGAAGATGCTTTTCTCGTTATTTAAGCGAGAAAAGTTAATAATGTCAGTGACTCACTGTTGTTATGAAAGTTTAGAACGACTTCTTACTTTTACTTTATTCAAAAATAAGTGTTCATTTCTTCACTTTTATAATGGAAAGTGAAAAATGTTTAGTTTCGTGGACCTACATACAGAGGCTTTTTTAATTCAATACGCTGCATATAGATCAAGTAAATTTTCTTGAATAGTGCAACTATCTCGAGGAATTACTTCAGGCTCAATCAATTTTCGAATCAAGCCTTTAAACAACATTATTTCGCTTGCATAATATAGAATTTGAAGCAAGAGGTCTTCATTAGTTTTGCTCACAATTCTGAAGCTGATATTCAATGTGCTAAACGAAGTGACTAAAACACACATATTTTGGTAAAAGAAAATAAGTTGTAATAAACGATGTGACATTAAGCGAAAAAATTCATCATAAAAAATTGCTACCCTGTAGATTTCTTATCATTATTTACACTAGTCGATTTTACAGCTATTAAATGACGTTCAGGGATCGAAATGAGCTTTGCCGCCTGCTGTGGTAAGCCTACTGACAGTAAATTACTGTTTAACAGCTCAAAACTCACTAACTGAAATAGATGAAAGGAAAAATGAAAAAAGTACCTACCTTTTGACGCTTATGACATAAACCCAGTGTATGGCATACTTTATGGGTTGTAACTACTTTTCAGTAAGTCGGAAGATTGAATTGACTTTTGCGGAGAAATGTGAGTTGTGAGTTTTCAAACTGATAAAACTGGCTATGCGTTTGAAAGTATTTTGCATAGATGTAGACGGAAAGCAAGTCGACATGTGACGATGGCGAGCACTTTCAACCACGAGCATACAATCAGCATAAAACCTAACCGCGTTAATCACAAGGTGGCTTCAATGTTCACGAAGTGGGTAATTCCTGCACGATGTTGTACGAAATCGCAGTCAACAAACATTTAGTTTTTCTAAACGGGGCAAATTGTTTCACGTGAAACGCTGCAGAGTCTGTTCAGGTAGTGCGAACTCTTTCCGTGGAAAAAATCGGTTCAACCGGACTGCGTTCACCACGACATGTCGTCAGCTGCTTGCATCTGAAGACGTGGACTGTTTGGCGTGTAGAACTGAGCAAACCATCTACGGTACTTTGTAATCAAGCTGTCTTCTTTGACGAGCTTCGGCTGACAAGCGAAAGTTTTGTTGTTCCAGATCATGACGTCACGATCCACCTTTTGACGAAAAGTCCACGTTGTCGGCAACAGCTGCACTATTTCTTAGTTACGCAAGTCACTGTTGTTTTATCAGAGATCATATACTACATACAGTATACACAACCCACATGAATCTAAACAAAAACTCAAATAGCCTAAATTTTACCAACAACACTACTAATCATACTTATCTGCTGGCAAACGACGTTTTCAGTACTTCATCAGCCTAATCAGTAAACAGTATCCCAATCGTAATATAGCTACGCAACATATTACACCAGTAAATAAATTGGCAGGGGTGTAGTGCTAAAAAAAGATGTGTGGAAACGCACCCAAAAATCTAACCATTTGCAACAGAGCTTCAAACTCATTTTTAAATCAGTATTCACTCACTTTCATGTCGCTACAAACAAAAACATTAAAAAATGTGGGAACGCATTCCCACACCCAAAATAAGCGTGTAAATTGTGTTCCTGTAAACTGCGCTCAGCGGTGAAATTCAGCTGATTCGCACAGGTTCAGCTGCGGGATGACGTTATCGCGTTCAAGCGTTCACAGCTATCTTTAAAAGAATCTTTATTTCTCAAAGGAAAAACTCCGTTCGAAAACGAAATAAATAGTTCTGAAAGTTGGAAGAAAAAACGCTTTCTGTATGCACTGTGCAGGGTCCTTGTGAGAGGGTGTGTTCAGGTGTTGTAATCGCAACAACCACGTCGGTACGTCACATGATACCGTAAGAAATTCTTACACTCCACGGCCAAAGAATAATAGACGCTATTGTTCTTTTCATCACCTACCTGAATAGCTTCCATCATCAAAAAAATTCTTCCAATACAGGTTGGAAATTTCCAAGTCGCGTACAAGTTATGAGTCAGCACCTGGTGCAGTGGCTCCACTGGCGTAAGACTCTGTACAAGTACTCCTTTTCCCAACGCGCAGTCAAAATGAAGGTGTACAATGCCTGGTCCAATCTGCGCAAAACAGCAGATACCATTCATTCCAACAGGCTTTAAAGTCGAAATGTGATTGTTGGTCAATATTGTAAGCGTTTATCAAAATCTATTCAAGTTAAGCAAATAGACATCTAAGCTTTCTTGCGTGGAAAATCTCAGTAACAACCACCACTTAACAATCCAAACATGCACAGTTTTTTTCAAAAATGTTTTCATTTAACTGTTCTCTGGAAATAAAATAATACAGAGTTCAAAGAGATTGCAGTACTTGCATTTTTGTCATGTTATAAAGCGGTGGTTTCAAGCGTTTTTCAGATTGCAGGACCGTTGTCACGCATTTTTCAATATGCAGCATCTTACTCGGAAAATTGAAAGCTGGGAGTGAGAAATACCCTTGTATGACCATTTCATGGCTTCAAATGTTGGTTTAATGGATCTCATTACAGAATCTCACCCAACCACGGCATACACTCAGAGGCACCTTTCGGTGGGGCAGTAGCCCGGCTGTGAAGCACTGCTCATTTCGTTGCAGAATTTGATTAATAGTTCAGTGGTAGAGTGTCCGCCTCTCAACCGAAAGGTTGGGTGTTCGTCTCACGGTCACTGAGTAAAAGAGCCCGAGCGCTCCTTGTGCAAGAGCGTTCACGTCAACCACCTCGGCAAGAAGCAAAATTCAGGCCTTGGCATGTCGCTAATTGACGTCACCCAAAATCAAATTAAAAACAAATAGAAAAACTGAATACTGCCTACAAAGCTAACTCACAATTTGCTTGAGTGCTTGCATTTCGCTCCAACTGATTCATTAAAAAATATCGAAGTGAAAAGAGCTAGGGCACAATTGCCAACCTATAGAGCTTACAAAATCATTTTTAATCTTTTTTGCAACTTTCCGTCAAAGATTTTTTAAAATTAAAATTTGCATGCAATTTTCTGTGTTTAACGATATCAATGAAATGGAAAATAAAGTTTGCCCGTATCTTTCAGTGATGCACTCGTGTGAATTCACTATTGCGTGGTTGTGTCGGATACACACTTCACGAAGCTTTTCAGCATAGAATTATCTAAAGCCATACGGTAAAGCGCACCAAAAAACTCTGTATACGTATTTTTTACAAATATATGCACCAGTGGTTATTGCACTGGCTTGGATGATGCAATCTCGGGTTTCGGCTTTTTGTCCGATGCATTGTTCATATTGTGCGTTAATAAATTATGCTTTGAAAAAATCGTTTCGTTTTTCGCTTTTTTGGTGAATGCAGATGAAACTTGCTGTGTTCGGTGACCACACTGTTAAGAACCACTGACATGCACAGTGACTAGCAGTAGCATCGACAGTGTTTTCATAATACGTCTGGTCCTAGTAGCATTTGAATGCAGACTGGGACCGCATTCAAACTATCTCAAAAACTTTCATTCAATACATCACCAGAAAACCCTTTTAGAAAGAAACCTAAAGTTTTCAAATCCAAAATTTTCATATTAGAACGTCGTTCATGATTTGGTACTACTAACGTGATAAACAAGGTATTACAGACGGATAAAATAACTTTTCACTAAATAGCCATTTTAAACTAAGAAACGTACTTGGTACACTTTCAAACGAAGGGGGAAAAAAGTCCAATTTTTCCAAACAAGTTCATGTGTCAAATCAAAAACTCGTATGTGCGGTGTTTCTTTCTCTGATCCTCTGCTAACGGCCTGCAGACACAAAAGATATCAATCATATCATCTAAAGCTGATGTTGATATTGTCCGAGGGCCAGGCCCGTCGCCAGCATTTCGCAGCAGGGGGGGCCAAAAGCCACAAGGGGGGCCACATTTTTTAACACAATATCGGATGTATGCACTAACCGGCGAGCCAAACATGAAATGGGGGGTGGGCACCACTGGTCCTCCGCTGGCGACGGCCCTGCCGAGGGCATAGTGAGAACTTTGCAACTGCACATTTCTTTCTTAGAACGCCGATGTAAAACGTGCACAATGAAACCAACTTTTGTTGATTATTTCATACGAAGACGTTTTGCGTCAAAAATTTTGTCCATATTTAGCACTAAGTAAACCATCGCAAAACACGCGAGACAGCAAGCCATGTTCTGAAGTGTCCCTTTAACCGGTTGTTGCCCTGTTTCAGATCACCGAATGCATTTACTTCCGACACCTTGCTTAATTTGTGCAGAAACTGCAAAAATATTATGTTTTTTGATTCACTATAAAAATATGGAGTGATTTACAAATTTACAGTTCACAACGAGTTGACATTTTTATTGCGGTGAAAACGATGGATTAGCTCCATAGACTACTGTTTCGTCAGGTTGATGAGACGGAAAAGCATACTCTGCGGACATTGTCATGCTATGTTTGCCATGGTATCGGCAGCATGTAGCTAAAGAGCGATTGACCTCACCGATATTGAACAGCAAGGATCTGAAACCAAAGAATCAAGATTTCGGAAGTGGCAAGAAATAAGAAATGCAATTTCTCCCGCTAAACAAGTATGACAGTACAGTAAACACATCTTATATTTCATTTTTTAAAAAAGGCACATCCAGGTCTTATTAGATTCCAACTAAAAAACTTTCATTTTGGTGCAATTTACAACAGGTACTTCTATTGGTAGTTTTGTTTTCATCGTTGCATGCAGACATAGTTCATCGGACCTCAGCAAGTATTGAACTTGTCTAACCGGACCTTTGCTAATAAATGTTGAGTAACTCAGCTGTACAGTGTCTCGCACGACGCACTGCATCCTTTACAACGTCTACACTATCGATCGACTATCCTACAGAGCAGGGCTTCTCAAACTTTTAAAAAAAGTTTTTTCTAGGCGACCCCATTGATGGATAGTCTAGATATTAACGATGCGTGTAAACGTCCCATTAGTTTACAAAAACATTTATGTCTGATTTGTCAAGTCAATTTGTTTCGCGGCCCCAAAATTATATTTCGCGACCACAAATGGGGTCGTGACCTATAGTTTGAGAAGCCCTGCTACAGAGAAACAAAGCATTTTTTATATATATAGATGATTTGGGAACAACCACACAAAACATAAAATATAAGACCTTAACAGGGCACTGAATAGTTTGTCAATGTAATGTGCTGGAACAGATTTTAAATCAGGCTAGACTTTTCGGGTCGTAAGTTTGTCAAAAAGTTCCGGGATGATTTCGGGCATAATGGAAACACACTCACTGTGTCAATTTAAACACTTCGGGTACATCTGGACAAATCATTACACACAAGAGCGCAAGTCGATGAAGTAAGAGCCAAAGTTGACTCAGAAGCTGAAATTCTGCGCAAGTTTGCAAATTCTGAATGGAGGGTCCAACAAGAAAGTGAAGAACTTTACACATTCTGCAACTGCAAGTACTGCATGTTACGCAGCTAAAGAATATCAATGTCCGCGTGGGAACGGTTTGTAGCATGATAAGAAAATTAACGAGTACTGAATCAACGCAACCGTTGGATCACTGGATGTCAGATGTATGATGTCAAGAAACGAGTATTTGTACCTAAAGCCTGGATACTTACTCCTGTAATTAGAATAACTGTAGGCAGCAAAAAGTGAGGCAAGTCAGATCGTCGACGGAAAACAAACCTTATACAAATCAATCATCATAACACAAATTACTAAATCGGGGAAAAAGCACTATCTATACATGACTGCCAAAGTTGAGTGGCTTGGAGCTAAATCTGTCTGATTTAGCTAAATCGGATAGATTTAAATATATCAGAACAGATTGAGGTAAATCAGTCTCTGGTCTGATTTAACGAAATCTGTCCGATTTACCAGTTTTTTATACTAAATGTGTCCGGTATATTTTTTGTTACGAACGGCGCCCCATTGTTGACCCCACCTAATGTGAATGCGGGCAGAGCGTGTGATGTTACATTGTCTGCAATGAAATTCGGACTTGTTGCAGACAATGCAGCATCACATGCACTGCCCGGTGTTGGAAAAACCCTGCACAGTAAGATTTGGAAATTTTTAGTCCAGCTATGTCCAACCCAAATGGCTTACTGAGCCAAAAATTATGTCACTATCTTAACCAGGGCCGCACATTGAATGGCTTACTTTGATCTGAGCAAAGAAAATTCAGCTTAAACTAATCTACGGAAAACATTCGAATCCTAATTTCAGTGGTAACAGACGTGATAAAGTGGCACTGAAGACCACCTGCATCAAAAATGTCAAATTCAAGATTATCAAAATAAGGACAGGTTGTTAGAATATAGGATACTTTTACTACAGCGAAAACCTAAACTGGGCCGCACAGAACCTTCGACTGGGCCGCAGGTGGCCCGCGGTTGGACATAGCTGGTTTAGTGAGACAGGGTAAGTATGCGTGGAACAGTTCGCAACTTGTAGTGTGACGCACAACAAGCAGATACTTGGCAACAAATATCTAAACCACTCGAAGATCGCGCCCGCGAAGGAAATGATCACCTCTCTGGACATAAAAAGGTGTAACTAGCGGAAACACTATGAATTTGGCAAAGTTAACCCTCTTGTTTTCGAAGCTCTAATATCAGATACTGGTTTACCGGTATTCAATTGTTATTCTATCGATCCATTTGTAAACTGTTTGACAGGAAAAGTTTAATTTTTTGTAATTCTGCAAACTTACTTTTTGGTGCGACATACATCGAGTTTTTCATTTTTTTCATGAGCAGACGCTATAGCCAAAATAGAAAGGCTGTTAGATATTTTACAAAACAAAAAAAATCAGAAAGGCTATTAGGTGTTTTACAAAAAGCAGAAATGGCGTCTTGCAAGAGCATTTTATTAATGCAGCTCTAAACAGTTGTGAACAACAGTTTCTGATAGGTTTACTACCTCCGGACAAAAGAATCTGGCGAAACTAAAACCATCCAATTTTACCATCTTGAAAACACAATAAATTACCTTAAATATATGATCAGCAACGTTAAGCTTGGAGTCAAATTGAGTAGAAAGATCAGCACCCGAAAAAACACTTGGCACATGAAGGTGGGAAAGATGTGCTAGATCCGACCCATTTTCGGGGATATCCTGAAAAGATGGAGAAAACAAGAAGTTTATTATTGTGAATGACCAACAGCAACAGGTACCATGTAACCCCTTCATCTACTATGAAGAATAGAATGGGTTCCTCTGTTGTGATTATAGCTAGTGCTAAATGTTTTGTTGCGTACATGATAAATTTCATGCTACACTGTTTGAAGATTGTCTTCTGGAATAAACTATTGTAAAATTTCTTTTTTAAAACTCCGATTCACAATATTCTTGAGTGTCAGATATTTCTGTTCGTGGACACAAACTCACAACTCACGAGCAAACTAAATTACAAACCTGTATAGTTCAAGGGCTCCAAGGAGTTTAGTTTCATTTTTTTTCTTTTGTATACGAGCACGGCATAGTTACAAAAACCTGAACGCCGGCCTTGTATGTAACGTATGATTACGCGTGGATATAACTTGCTTAATCGCAATTTTAATGAAGCACTGCAGGAAACGCCGACCCACCCCAATGGAAACAGAATAATGCTCAAAACAAAAGTGCGACCAGCATGAAATGTATATCCCATGTTGAAATTCTAGTCTAGTGGTACCCGTAAATAATCAATACTACTGAAGCTTATCCTGTAGCACAGAAACGCGCGTGCCATCGCGTTGCTGCGCACATATCTTGTTCAAATACAGCACAGTAAAGGAAGTAACAAACTGGCGTCACGAAGATCTGTTGCACTTGCGGACATAACGCGTTTTGCGGTGTCCAGAATGGAATTTAATTTCTATCTCAACTGCTGCACCCGGTATACGTGAGTCCATCTACACCCACCTTGCAGGGTCACTCCTGCACCCAAGGGCAAGGTCAGTTACCCAAGTTTCTGCAAAATGCCCTCGAAATCTTGTAAATTAGGAAAAAGGTTAAAAGTGGGAAGAAATTCTCAGTGACCGCGCTGATGACTCCTTTTAATCGTTTGTACAATTCTGGTTCTCTGTCTCTATGAATGTACCAAACGTTGAAATCACGGGCTGTTTTCGTCTATTCTGGATCATCCCTAAATGCGCTTGAAACTGATCACTGCGCCTGAAACTGCACAACTACAAACGGTTCATCGGCGGTTATCTACAGAAAGTTCTAAGTCAGAGGGTACCTGAATGTGTGTATTGGCATGATGTTCCACTCTGCCCCGGTAATGGTACAGACCATTTGTTATCTCCGTTATCTCGGTTAGTTCCCATGATGGTTCGAGCCCGTCGCAGTGGTACCAAACATATATGACGCCGTTTACTTCCCTGCTTGGCCACGACTTGGTCTTGGCAAACGTGGGAACTGCCAAACAACGTTTTTGTTTTACATTGTAAATTCATCGCGAAAATGTTAGGTAAAGGCAAAAAATTCAAGACGTGAATCATCTAATAAAAGCGGTTTAGCTAACTGCGGGGAAACTGCTAAGGCAGTGGTTCCCAAACTGTGGTACGCGTACCAGTAGTGGTACGCGAAGGCCTTCAAGGTGGTACACGAATAGACTTACTTTCTGTTTCTCTTCACAAAAAATGTATTCACAGCTATAATTTTTACCTGTCGGATTCTGTTAATAAATTCCTGAATTTTTGCATAGCCTACTGGCCTTGTTGGTTTCTAAAAATGGCCATAATACTTTCTCACAGCCATTTTCTTAATGTTGCATTTGTGTCAATTATGGTTTTCCAAACTTTTGATCGATTTATATTTGGCACACTGACTTTTTCTGGAACAAGGTGGTAGGTGTTGACATCACAGGACCCACAAATGGTACGTGATCAGAAAAAGTTTGGGAACCACTGTGCTAAGGTAACAAAACGACATTTTTCATAATATATGCCTGACTTTAAGATAAAGTCATAAGTATTACGTCTTTTTTTGTGAAAGACGCCCAGTTAATAACAGAATGATAAAATAGGGCAGTGTCTCTCAGTAAATCCTCAAAATTTGATAACCTACCGTAAACCTAAAGTTTCGGGAGAAAAAACTTTGCATAACTTTTCTAATCAGTTTTAGTTGGACCAAGCTTTTTTGCTATCCTGAAGCGTGATTTACAAGCAATTCAATTATTTTACCAACACCTCCCTTCACGAATTGGCCGGCAATAAGCATATTGTGGTGTTGATGAACACAATTTCAAGTACTTTAACTTCATCACTGACAAACGTTTTTCAGGCTAATGTGTTAGAACATTGACGAAAAACTACTGTATCTTAAAGAAGTTTATATGAAGAAGACATTTACTATTGTGAGTTGGTAAAACTCCATTATTACTTTATTGTAGCGATTTATAGATGCTAACAGCCGTTTTCTCACTTTTCTCAGCGTATGGAATGCTCACGCAATTTCCTTCTCCATTAAATACCCATCCATGGAATGGACATTCCAGACAGTCCCCTTTTACACGCCCACCAATCGCCAAGTTTCCACCCATGTGAGGGCAATACGCATCGAGCACGTGCACTTTTCCTGACTTTGTTCGGAACACAGCGAAATGCTGACCTGTTAAACAAGTTGGCAGCGCTGTTTGATTTCATTCCGGAGCAAAGGGTGATGAAGGCAAACACTGATATGATGCAACGTGACTATAAACCTACTTAAAATAGGCGTGGGAGCGTGACCATGACGGCATCGTGCCAGTCACGTTTCTCGCCATACGAGCGGAACTACAGTTCGCGTGCGCAGGGCCTCCGAGAGAAATTTTGCAAGGCGGCACCACCATCGCTTCTTGGTATACTCGGGGCCAGAGGTTGGCATAGAGTTTTCTCAATAATGAGAGTTCGATTTCCACCAAATCTACATTTAAAACTCTCATCAAGTTTCTAACAGCTCTACACGAACCACATGGCTTTTAAGTTCAAACGGAAATATCTTATCTACAAAAAGTCACAACCATCGGAAGACAACACATACAATTTTCGATTATCCTATACACACAATTAGCCTATACATTCACGCAAGTTATGTTTCTGTTCGCAGCAGCAACAGGACCGTTGTTGCCAGGTTTGACAGGTCCTATCGCAGATGCGTTCGCTAATGATCAAATAAGACTTCTTGAAATTGGAATCCAAACGGTCAAAAGTTACTCCCCCCATTACGTCGTCGTTTCCCCTCAAACTTAATCGTGTAGCTTTCCCTGAAATCAAATGCGGCGTTTTATTAGAAATAGAACATTTTATGACTTTGCGTCATCTTTGGTCTAGCATTTTTCTTGTCTCCTTTTCGTCTGAGTTGCATCTTGCCGTCTGTATTTAATTAATCAACTTTACAACTAGCCTAGTAGCGCATGAGCCTCTAGAGTGGTGGTTCTCAGCCGCGGTTCCGAGGGCCGCATGCGGCTCCCAAGCACCTTTTGTGCGGCTTTCATCAGTCTTTTAGTACGACCTCTAATATTTTGTGTAACAGACTTCATTTTGCAATAAAACAGAATGTGTCAATTTACTTGTGTTAAAATTTTTTTAGTGCGGCTCTCTAAACAAAATCGTAGGGCTGGATTTGTCTCCCTTCCGCGAAAAGGTTGAAAACCACTGCTCTGGACCAGTGATTCTTATAATCTATGGATCATGAGTAATGACTCATGACCCACGAGGTGGGTCACGGAAAGTCGTCTCGGCAAAACGTAAGGTATAACCTTAACGCACAACTTGGTGGCTAATATTTTTTTTATTATTATACATACTGCTTGAATAACAAAAAAATATTAGCCACCAAGGTGCGATCATTGCGTTATTCAAGTGGTATACATGCTGCACTACCGATTGACCCGGCTACGCTGTATGCAAAAACTCTTGTCTGATGATTTTTGTGCAGTGAGGTAAAAATATATTTTATAATTGCTATCATTTTATGGAGAAATATTTCTGGGTCACGGTGTCATCAACAGGAGTGATAGTTGTCACGATAGGAAAAATGTTAAGAACCACTGCCCTAGAATCCATAGCCTGAAATGTAGGGTTACCTACTTCTCATGCTTGTGACCTTGGCAGGCGCTTAGCCATAAAATTTTTGAGGTGGGGTTAGAATTGTCTACACCAAGGGTCTCCAAACTACGGAGGCCATAGACCCCCCGAAACCAGCTTGCTGAGATTTTTCGCTGGCGCTTTATATCAATTAAAACTGTATGAAAATAAACGGAAGGAACAGTCGGACTCAAGTAGCAACTAATAAATCTGTCATGTCCTCTCACTGACCAGCCTTTAACATGACCTCTTGCAATTAGATGTGAAAATATGCAAATAAACCATGCAACTATATTAGCAAAGTTTCCATACATTGTAGAAAACACGACCCGAGGTGCAGCCTGGATGAATTTCAAGGGCTCAGCTTTCATGCAAAGGAGTTGAAATTCAGATGAGACATTTTTAGAGGATTATTTGCGTGAAGCATTGTTGAACCAATAGAAAACTACTTGGTCAAGTAATGATCAATCCCAAGCGCACCACGCAATGGAGTATTCTGCAACAACACATGGTGGCTAGTGGGTATGCGATGCCAGCTAGTGATATACAGTGGCATAGAGGTTTGAGCAAGGAGGGGCAAAGCTTAGCAGAAGGGGGCCCACTGGTCACAGTAGCGGGGCCATTAGCCAACACTCAGATAAAAGTTATGAAGTGGTAGTGAATCTGGATGTCGTGGACGTGGATGTCTATACTAGCTAAAAAAGGAAAACACCCCGAAAAACGCAAAAAACAACAACCTAAAGAATACAAAATATCAAAATGTCAACTAAAGGGGGCCCAGTTTTTACATTTAGCTTGCCAGGGGGGCGGCTCGCCCCTTTTCTCCCCGTCAGTTACACCACTGGTGATATACTAGGAGTCTCAAGTTTGAAATGCACGGCAAGTCACTGTCAGCGCAGCACACACATTTTGTCATATCAGACTTCTTACAGTTTCAGAGCGCAAATTAAAAAAATCATTAGCAGGCAAACACTTACTTGTCGCCAATCAGCTGTGGTGATTTTGTGTGAAAATTGTATCACTTGATCATTGCCAGGACAACCAAAAATCAAATTTTTTCTGCTTTCTTGAAAGTTTATGAAACGTCCACAAACCAAATTTCACACTGATAACATGAGCGACACCAAAGTTATTAAGTCAAAAAATGTCAAAATTTATCATTAGGCCAAAATTTATCGTTAGGTCAAAATTTCTAGCAGCACAGTTTTTTTCTCTTTATCGATATTTTATTAAAGCTACTACAACAGATATTGACGTACTTTTGCAAGTTTAGTCGAAACTTTGACATAATACTGGATTTTTGCGACTTCTGACAGAATAATGTTGTATTGCCCACTACTGGACGACTGAAAGTACGCTAGGCGTGGTAGTACTTGAAATTGAAGTATTAGGGGCGGATCCAGCCAGTAAGTTTAGGGGGAGATTTCGGTAATATTAGGTAGTCGAGTCTCATAACAGCTTCGTTACTGCAAGAGAGATGAAGTATGCTTCACAAAACGGTTGCGACAAAACAACAGGCGATGAAATGGCCTTATATCGCGAATGTTCTTTTCCGAATTGTACAAAATTATGGTGAATAAGGCTAGTTTCGTAGGCTTTAGGGGGTCGATCAGTCCTCTGGATCGGCTCCCGTGAAGTATAACAATCACAAACGTTGCCAGAAAATCTTTAATAGAGGGGCTTTGCGGTTGTGCAGGGGGGCTTGACATCCTAAAATTTGACAAATACTCCTGGCTTATAGTATTTGTTATTTCAATCTTGGGAGGCTTGAAGTTTTGTTTGGGAATGCTTAGCTCACCAAAGCACCCCCGTGGCAACAGCACTGACAACAATGTAGAACAAAGGTTGAGAACCTACGGCACGCGTACCACACTTGACACGTCAAGCAATTTTTGATGGCACGCAGGAGCTCCAAATTTTACATATCAATTTTGTTATGATGCACACAGAAGATATATTGACCTTGGCTTGCAGAAAAAAGCGTATGGTGTTGGCACACTGAATGTTTTGAAACCTTGAGTCGGTACACTGTTAGCTAAAGGTTGCCGACCCCTGATGTAGAACCTTTTCAATGACTTCAGGTGGTTTATTGACACTGGATAAATCTCTTGTGCTTTTGGATTTATTTTTGTCTACGGTTTTTTATATACCTCCAGTTTTGTTGGGTCTTTTTTTCACACTCTTGCTTTTTGTTTCATTTCAACAGAAAAAAGATTTTTAAACCTATTGGTGTGATTCACAAAATATGCTTTGTATTCCGCGTTTGAGTTGCAAACGAAGGAAATTGATAATAAAGTCAAAAGTTGTAAATTAGAAAGTCAAAATTTTAAGTTTTTAGGTCAAAATTTGGTTTCCCTTATCATTACAATCACTCCTATAGTGTTTATTGAAAACTGTTTAGTCAACACCTGGTTGATAATGATCACTACTAAAGCAAATATTTGCTTGTTAAAATTTGTTGATGCTGACTAGTAGAAGATACTTTACGTCACATCCTGTTGTAATAGACCAGAAATGAGCTGTGACATCGAAATGATCGTTGTGCAAAATAGCTAAAGATTAAACTCTGACGACATCAGTGACTGACCCCTCCCGAACGAAAAAATTCCTGGCTGCGCCACTGCCGTGGGCCAAATCCGGCCCGCGAAGCCCTATCATCCGGCCCGCGATGCCATTTCATCCAGCCACAAAGACAGTTTGACAATAATGAAAAAATAATACATTTACGAAAACTTTGTTTATTGATGGAATGTAACACAACCCGAAACAATTACATAAGATGTCCGGCCATCAAACCGTTGTGTAATAGCTTATGTGACCCTCTAACAAAAGTTTGGTGACCCCTGGCTACACAAATAAGTAATTACACTTCAATAAGTCTTGCAGTCAAAATTTTTGGATGGGCAACGCCGCCTTTTGCCTCCCGAGCTACGCCACTGAATTTGGAGCCTTTTGGAGGTAAACCTGAATACTTTGCGAAATTGATTTGAAGAACAATCAAACTCAGCTTACATCGCTACAGTGCCTAGAAACTTCACACATACCCAACCACAGCATTTAGGCCAATGATTCATTTTAATATCTTATTTATTTTCAGAAATAATTGCACTGAACAACTTGCCATCTGACCCTGAATTTTTACTTCTGGCAATCGTTCGACTTTCAAATAAGCTCAATCAGCGTAAGCCTGACTGCGGACACCGCAGTGGGCTTGAACAATCCACAGCTACGTTTGCGGTGCTCTCATTAGCCTATGCGGGTTGCACCTCACTTCTGAATCTTCAGTCTAAAATGTTTTCTACACTATGGCTATCAGAATTGTTTTTTTCTTTTCATAAACTACCTGATATCCATTTTTCGAGCACGTTTCTGCAAATAAGTCAAAATTTCAGAATAATCAATGGCTATAGCACAAAACAGGAACGTTAGACATACTCTCGCAAAACTGTTTCAAGCAATGATAAGCAGTCCCGTCGCCAGGGAGGGGCTTTGGTGGGTTTATCCCCCCAAACAAAGTTCCAAGCCCTGTAAATTGAAATATGAAACGCTATAATCAGTGGGGTTTTTGTCACATTTTAGAATATCAAGCCTCCCTGCACAAACGTAAAGCCCCTATTTAAAGACATTCTGGCAACGGTTCTGATGACATGTAGAACTTTAAGTTCACAACAACTATCCGACAACTTACTAAAGTTAAAACACCACGCAGGCTTTAAAAATTGAGCAGATGAATTGTAAAAACTCGCCACCGCAAGTACAGCTTTGCACTTGCTCACTCAGAAATCAGAACTAAAACTTAAAGATGGAGACGTATTTCCACAAGTCGGCGTAGACAACAAGCCGCGTAGTGCACATGTGTGAAAAGAAGCCTACATAAGCGTAGTTTGATTAAGTTATTCACTCAAGCATATTGGTCGCAGTCAGTCTCACACTAACAATAGATATTTCAAACTTGTGGATGCATTGCTACGGATTCACTCGGCCTGTTTTCACACAGCATAAAACTACGGGGCTTACCGCTATCAGCAGTCACTTTATCGCTGCATTACCTGCCGAGATATCTGCGTTGAACAGCAACATGCGGCAAAACGCCTGCTGTCGTAACTTGAAGTGAACCTTTATGAATTTGCTGCTATGTTACTGTTACTCAATAAAGACCAACAGCAGAGGAATCCGCTCCCAATAAGTTTGGACCCAGGGTTGCCAATTTGGCGTTTTTGAAGCCAGATTTTGAAATTCTGGCTTTTTTTAACGTACTTCGCTTTATTGGCTTTTTTCAGTCGGAAAGGCTTGGCTCTGGCGAAACATTGTCTGAACTGCATATTCATTACAAATCCCTTCTGAGCAGGCCCGTAACCAGGGGGGCCGAAGCCCTCGCTAGAAAATTTTTCATCCCCCCTGGAAAAATGTGCTGGACATAGTTTAAAATTATTGGACATAGTTCAAAAAATTTGGGCCCCTCTCCGAAAACTCTTCCCCCCTACTGGTGTTCCAAGTTGGTTACGGGCCTGCTTCTGAGTCTATGATCATGCAGGGTGCAAAGAGCAGGGCCGGATTGAATGAACGCGGGACCCGGGGCGAAGTCGTGCTGACCGCGAGGCCCCCTAAACGCTTAACGCAACTGCGTAGCGTTTCACATGCGCCTTCGTTTTAACTTTGCAGAAACACTGGTCAAAAATGTCAAAGCTGATTCGATTTGGCAGCCTACACTTCAGAGACAACTGGGGGTGACCATGTACGGCGGTTCGTATTTGGCTTTTAATTTGTTCAAACAAAGAAAGTTGTAACACAAAAAACGATCTTTTTGTTACCGTGACACTCAGTGGCGTACGCAGAAACTTTCCGAGGGGGGCCAAAGTTTTGTCACAATCGTGTGACGTCACAAATCAACTTTCGGGGAAGTGCCGAAGGCACGACCATTCTAGGGGGTCCGGGGGCATGCCCCCGGGAAAATTTTGCAAAATTACACCTAAAAATACGCATTTTTGTGCATTCTGGAAGCAAGTTTTAGTATAATGCTTTTACGAGACTTTTTAGCCGGTGAGACAGAAAACTGAACTTTTGCTGTCTGAGGCTCATGAAATAAACCTATATGCGTGCTTGGATGTTATAAGTTTTAGACATGTATCGCTTATCAAAGACGTTTATTGAAGTTTGTGGGTTCAAGTCTCACGCCAGCCGAAGCTTTTTTCTGGTGTTCATTGTTACCTGTGATAAGTTACTTAACAGCCACGTGTGAAGCAATTTTATCAATGAAAGAATGAAATCGTAAAATGAAAATCAACCAGAAGAAACGTATAGTAGTCATAAAAAAATTTGCGTAGTGCGGTGACCACAAAACAAAGTCAGTTGATTATAAATTGAGGCGACGGTTCCCTTTCGCAAATTGGTCAATCACTTGACAATAATCAAGTTTAATGTCCTTCTTTATATACAAAAGAGCCAATGCATTGAGCCGATCTTCTTGCATGCTCGCACGTAAGTACGTTTTGATCAGCTTTAGGGCGCTAAATGACCGTTCGCCTGTTGCCGTTGTAACAGGCAACGTTGCGAAAATTTGCAGCAATGTTTCAGTGATCGGATACGTCCCAAGTTGCCTCGCAGTTTTGAGAGCGTCAAGGACATTCCCTGGACGGCGATCTGACGGCTGTCGAGCTCAGTAAGCTTTA
>Ga0210059_1004743_pt1 | contig 21922 bp, 12 predicted proteins | sample Ectturendosymbi2_FD_188042 | JGI IMG/M metagenome (GOLD analysis project Ga0210059, IMG submission 188042) | Ecteinascidia turbinata endosymbiont from Florida, USA - Sample 2 (SPAdes) (version 2) | ecosystem: Host-associated > Tunicates > Ascidians > Unclassified | place: Key West, Florida...
CGTGACCTGACAACAGAAAATGTGCCTCGTCCGAAAACCAGTGGATAGACTTCTGCCGAAAATATGCCTCAACTATAAATATCTTTTGCTCAGTAGTCCATGGCATCTCGAAGGTCAAATTTGGTAGACTCTTAGAACATTAATTCTACTTGGTAAATCTGAAAAATAAAAAGAATTGATTAATTATTTCAAATGTTATTCAAGTTTAGGTGATGACCATTTTTTGTGTGTCACCCTGTACTTGTGTTCATTTGCTACACAAGCTGTCTTAATAAGGCACGTTTGAAAATGGTATTACAGTTTATTAACTTTGTTTTCAGCTCTTGCGGACCGCTTCAACTTTTTCAGTAGTTCCCCATAAATTTTTTTTTTGTATTTGTGAATTCGTTCCTTGTTCATATGCAGTTAGTCAACGCAAGTTTTAAAATGATGTACAGTCGATCCCAATTTCGATTTTCCCTCTCATTAAACGTTCCATAAGCTTTCCAACAAGTTTTCTAGTAAACTCTGAGCGCCAATGCTCTCACAAGTATGAAACTGGGCGAATTCAACATCATAGATGACACTTACTGCGGGTGCACGCTATAGTTACAGACCCATGTTGTGACGTACCTCTACTACACAAACAGCGAAAGACAAATAGGTGTAAGAAGTTAAAAGCACATGCACCGGAATATAGTTTTCATTAACCGAATCGCGTTAATTGTGCCGAAGCGTGCAAATAAAAGGAAATCTGTTTTTTGGTTTTGCAACAAATGAACTGTTGACCAGTGGTCAAGATTGAACAAATTTTGTTCTGATTTGCAAACAGTTTCGTGCGTTGTGGAGTGCCAGCTAAGCCGATGTAAACATCACACCCCTAGTAGACAAGACTGTATAACCCAATACCACAGCTCCTGCTCAAGAAACACAGGCACATGTCACTCCATAGTACACATAGTTAAAGCTATGCTCGTTAATTGAACCAAAACAATGTATTTCAGCCAAAGCCGTTGGACCACCATTTCCGGTCAGGATACTTCTCGTTTCACAAGTTCAAAGATATTGACTATGAATCTTTGCGGTGTTTTCAGGAGGCAAGACCGTCACAATTTCAGAGCGTGATGCAAATCTACTTTTTATGGTGCTACAGGGCAGGAAATCGTTTTTTCGAAACGTATCAAGACGCAGAGATTGCAGCACTGCTGCAGAGGCGACTTTGTCTTCGTACTTGGGAAAAATGATAAATTTTTGCTCAAAAACAGTTAATGCTGTACCAGACTTTGTGATAAACTGCAGATAAGGACGTGTTGGTTCATCTGCTTAACTTCAGAGCTGCATTTTTACTGCGAGTGTGGTATTACAAAGGTGTGAAAGATTTCAGCAAATAACAAGAGAATCATTGTCACAACCTAGGATTCTAAGCAAAGGTACAGTAAGTTTTAGAATTCAAAACGAGCTCCCTACTGAAAAAATGAATTAGTTTAAGAAGATGGGAGGATGAAACTTTTAAACCAAGGAGCAAGAAGGAAATTCAAAAAGGTGGAAATGTAATATAAATAGTTAATTTTTGTTGTCGAAAAGTGAAATAAAGCGATAATATTTACTGCAATATATCTTTTCCACTGAGAAAATTTGTATTTCAAATTAATCTGTCACCTGTCAGTATGATTGACACAAAAATTTTGTTGTTGATCAGCAGGACTAGCGCAAATGTATTGAAACTGCTTAGTGTAACTGTTTGTGTTACCGCCCAAAGTCTGAAGTTTCTTGACCAAAATTACGTAACGTTTCAAAGACGTGAGGTTGATTTTAAGAAACCAATTGCCATCGCCAATTTTATTTTGAATTATCCTTTTTGTTTTTCCTAAAAAGTTTTGAAATATAAATAAATATGATGGTGATACGGAAGGAACCTTTTGTAGAGTGAAAATAATCTATACGCTCCTAAAAGAAACGCGAAAGTGATTGATGGTTTTGCAAATTTGATTTCGAGTACGAGAATACTATAAGCCCTCTATTACATCAACATCATTGGCTGTGCACCTTACTTTTTAGATCTATTCGGAAATGACCCTGTCAGCATTCACAAACATCTTGCAATTTACCAATTGCAGAGCAATTGTTGTATAAAGCTGATCGTCTAATCACATTACGGATATTTGTCTTTCAAGTCCATACTAGAAAATATTTTGCAATGCAATACAGTAGAGCATAAATTTGCCAATTGAAACAAATCCGCGTAAGATGCGACTGATTTTAAAGCGCAAATCCAGCGTATCCGACAATTGCATTTGGTTGCCTCAGTACTAATGACGAAGGCATGCATTTAAACCCATATAATCGAAAAGTGAAACATAGTTTTAGACTTTGTAGGATGTCACTCAGATTTTGCAATTAGTCTTTGCACTAACTTTTACTCAACAGTCACTATTGTCAAAGGAAAATATATCTTCTTATCTGCATAAGCAATGCAATTTGTTTGCAAAAATTAACGTTCGAAACACATTTGATGCAGGTCGTAATTTACGCTAGGAGGGAAATTTGTTTTGGCAATAATTTCTCCTGCGCTCTATTATAATCACCTCATTCCGAGTTGTTTAACGAAAAGTTAACCTGAAACGTTCTGTGTAGCTTTAACTTAGTATATTTTAAGGATGTCCGGAGTTTGTTTTGTAAGCAAGTTCGATATTTTGCGCAAACTGTCGATTACTACAGCTTCCTCACTTTCACTTTCAAGAACGCTTGGATTGCTTCCGGTACGCTCCAAAGAGCATGCAGAGAACTTTTTCTGCAGCAGTTTGCAATAAAGCAGCTGCAATGTCAACCCTCTCGAGTTTTTGTTTTCGCAATTGGCTTTCAAGACAGAGATAATAAAAAGTCAGACGTTCCTAAAACTCTGATATAATTATATTGTCATGCCCCATATCGCAGTCGTAGGAGACAGGTTGCAAGGAAGGCTGCAACCCTCCAACTATGTAGCTTTTGTGCAAAAAGTATTTCAAAGATGGAAAAATCTTTGTGTCGAAACTGTGAACCTGTTTACTCAGTTTAACTTTTTCCTGCTATTATTGGCGTGAAAATTGTGTCAAATGTGCTTTATATCAATTAGAGAAGATCAAGTGGCAAATGTTTTGAAAATCTAGTTTTTGGGCATGAACATACTTTTGGGGCAAAACGCTGCAGCGTCCTGATTTTTTAACCCCAACGTCTATGCCCCACATTATGTTTTGCTTGATGTAACTAGAAAAAGGTTAGGCAAAAGACCAAAATTTGACCATTCTTTCTATGCAAGAAATACTGCTACCCAATTATGTATACGTCTGTGAACGGTGGAGAATCTAGATCTGATGTTTGGGGGGCAGTCGGAAAAGCGAGTGTTAATAGCCACCAATTGTGAGGGACAGAATTTCGAAAATGGAGATTAATTCAGAAAGGCGCTTCAGTCATCCTTTGACGGAGAAATTGCACCAAATCATCCACCATACATCTGCCACTCACTGTGACCTGCAAACGTTCTTCTATATTTTATCAAGAGATTTTACTCAACACAATTTGTAATTCACTTCACTAGCATCACGTTAGATCTGAAATGAATAGGTTTCAACGCTTTGCAAAGAAAACGTCTTTAAAAATCAGTATTTTCCCCTTCTGTATCATTTTTATTTGCCAAATAAAACAGAGCCATATACTGCTGAAAAGCAGCAACATAGTATAGGAACTTCGAACACTTATAAGCAATGATGGTGGCAGAAGAAACACTATGGATGTTGAGGGGATGTATGTCGGAAATGCAAAGTTGATCTAGTCGTTATCACAGCGGTTTTGACCAGTTTTAACTGCTGACGGTTTATTGCTCGAAATCCTGCTGCAAACAACACCGTGATTGCCCGCCTGGTTGCAGTAACGTGCATTCCAGTAAGCACTGCTGGTTTTGAGCAGAAAAGGTTTCAGCTATTTTGGTAACAGAAAATATTGCGCCAAACAAACTGTGTTCAAAATGACTGTCAGTTCAAATGTGACATTGGGGTGATAAATATTTTGCACAATGGAAGGTATGTTTGCTTGAGCTCGTCTAGCGAAGTTCATACATCGCAGAAAAGGTACGACCGCACTGTGAAACATGTGTTCGTGCGCCATTGTGCAAACAGACTGCAATTGCTTCAACATTATACTACCCGCTGACATCACCAACCTTTGAATGTTTGTAGTTGAGCTCCCGTACTTGCACAGCTTGCTTTCAGGTTGTGCGAACAACACTCCGGCTTGATGTAGACAAAGCCAAACCAAGCAGAACATTTTGCTTCGGACTTTGCAGGATGAGCTTCTAGATGCTGCTTATTTTGTCATTTTCCCGCGACCATGTCTGTGGAGAACTCAGAAACTGCACCTTTGCTCAGTAACGACTTGACAAAACAAGTAAGTGGCTCTGATCACAAAAGGGCCTGAACGTGGTCTTTATAACTGCAAATCAAAAAAAGGATAGCTGAGCAGATTGTTCAGTAACAAGACAGTTTTTTCGCAATTCTATTTACAGTTGCACAGAAACCATGGCTTTTCTGAAGTGGGCTTCAAACTGCAGAAAGACATAGAAACGCTGGTCACTGCGTCTAATAGTTCCTCCACTTTAGAGCAAATCTATATGTTGGTGCAACGTAGTAAAAGTTACGTGCTTTCGGTAAAGGATGATATGGTGTTTGCAGCCTACGTTTTGAGAATCAAGTTTTTCCAAGTATTGTCAAATAAAGGCAAATCAACAGTCCCTCGACAGTTGTATTCAATGCGTGTGTACACTGGACTTGGTGTTGTACTCGATTGACAAGCGTAGCGCCTCATCGTCACGTGATGGCGTATGGGCCAAGTTCACCTTATGGCAAGCTAAGCGCCTAAAATGCAGCGTACTTCCGCAATGAGGACATGAAGTTAGTTGTGAAGCTGCATCAACATTTCATTTCATTCCACATTGTTGCATTATCGTTTGCAAGTATTGTATAACAAAAAGAAATGGAAAATAACTTTGAAGGGGTAAAAAGGTCATCTAGTCAACCAACCCTGTATATCACTTTTCTTAAGGTGTTGAAAAACAAAAGTTGGAGATCAAATAAGCACAATTGGGAAAATAAACCTAACTTGGTTTCATTTTGCACAACTAATCTTTTCAACGCAATCCTTTCACTTTATTTTTTCTCCTCTTTGTTTTTCCACAAAGTCTTAAAATTTTTACTAGAACACTAAAAATTTTGCTTTTGGTATTTTTTTCCAAAAAACAGGGTTCAATACTGCTTTGCAAATAGACCAAGGTCACCATGTTTTGTTTTTCATCCAAAACTAAACAACTTGGAAAAAATAAATCTTGCTTGCTAAGGCCAGGAACCATCAAATACAGATTTCATGTGATGTTTTCAAGAATGATTACAAAGATCTGGTAAAATAAACGATTGTACAAGAGTGTCATCTTTTCGACATGTTAACAATCTGAATTTTTCTAAATTAACATTTAAATTATAAAATCCTTTGAATTTTGACTCCAGCTGCGCAACAAACCATGAACGTTTCAGTCTTAAAAGAAACAGTTAGAAAGGAGCACAGGGTTGTAAATATTGGTAAAAGATGCACAGCATAGTACAACTACACAGCAAAAGAGAAAAACTTCAAGTGAAACGAAATTGGTCGCTAGGTTTTGAAATGTTAACGACAAATTTATCTTTGCCATAAAAATTACAAAAAAACAACTTTTTCGCAATGCACCTTTATGTAAAAATGTTATTTTCAAATTTTCGTATCTACACACAACAGTTTTAATCTTGGTGAAATTACTAATATTGTCTAAAATAAGATAATATGAAAATGGTCGTAAAATATGATCAAACAAAAAAGAAACTGTTTTCGATTCAATAATGCAAAAATATACTTTACAAAAAGGCAAATAAATCTTATACAATACTTGCAAAAACACCATTGCCAACTCAATATTGAAAGTGATAAATGTAAAGTATTTATGTCTGTTTATACCAAGCTACAACAGTTTGTGATAGCAAGCAATCAAAACATCCATTTTTAACTTTGGTCTGGTCCAGACCACTCCTAGCCTTCCACCTGGCAAAATACAATTAAAAAACAGCAGCCTGACACCATGCAGACATTTTTGCTTGCAGAAAAAGATTTGCAGTCACGTGTTTCGGGTCTTTTTCATTTATACGCAAAGTACGATATTGTAAGGGTGAATATATTAGGAGTTTATTGATACAGCGCTGAAAATTGAAGTTACCTGAAATATCCATTCTCGCGTCAAGCGGAGAAAGCGCCAATAGATGAAGAAGGAAAACGACCAAATACCAAGATCCAATGCGTTTTACCTTCTGCGAAAGATTCAGACGGAGACCGTTTATCACAATGCGCGAGAATATTTCGTTTTTCTTTGCAAGGGCCGTTCGAACGATCTCCTCCTAAAACCCGAAACTGCAATGACATGAATGGGGGGTGCTCACATGAAATAACAACCTGCGTAAGCGTTGCGGGTGCGGGGCGAGAGCGGGCAAAGTTTCTCAAATTCCTGCGTGCCCGGAGGGGTTAAATTTTGCCGGTGCGGGCTGCGGGGGGTGCGGGGCGGGAGCGAGCGAGCGAAAAATTGTATCCCGTGCAGGACTCTGATAAATGTGGGCAAGTACGTGCTCTCCACAGCGGGGGTAAGCAAGGGGTCTGCCGGCATAATTTTAATAGGAAATCGATTTAACGTAAAATTGCGCGCCCTCAGTCCTTTATTCAACTTGGGCCAAATCCGAATCACCGCAAAGTTTTGAAAGCGCTGGAGCACAGTCGGCTGTTTCCTCGAAAACTTGCTGCAAACCGAAAGATTTTAATTGCCCCTGATGAATCGTATCTTGTCAAGCACGATGGTAATGCTTTCTTTCTAAACTTTGTTTTTTTGTTTTTGATGCTTTTCAAGGAAGAAGGTAGTAAAACTTCCGAAGTGGCAGTGTATCAAACCTACTGCCATCGATGGTATGTTCTCACAGCATTTTCCCTTTTTTCTTTTGTTCAAACGCTTGTTTGGAATACTTGGGGACCAATCAGCATATCGGCAAAAGCAGCACTGGATTTTACAGATCGTATGTGATGTTGCTTACCAATTTGAACTTTTGCCTTTGTTCCGTGATAGATTACTATATTTCGCTCGTTATTGACGCCAGTTTTATGATAAGCGGCTATAGGTTCTCTGCAACGTTGCTATTTGCTAATAGTCTGATGTTTTGGTATGTTACTAGACTTTTGCATTCAAATATTTGTTATGGTTGTTGCGTTACGTCAGTGGCGGGTTAAGGTAGCGCGGGGCCTGTAGCATTTCGTGGGCGCGGGGTCCTAAGTTTAAAAAACATGTCAACACCTGCTAAATCATAAAGTGTGTGGGCAAGGCATCCGTGTTACAACAACTTTACTCTCTGCGTGCTTTCTCTAGTTTGCATCGTGACACAACAGTCTTGCGTGTATCGTGCTGACCGCCAGTGTTGCCAGATGGTTGTGACCTAAATCTGCTAAATGGTGTCACAAAAACTGCTAGATTCTGCTAAAAGTCTTGACACATATTTTCAGCTAAAATCTGCTGAAAGCAGTGAAATTCAGTTAAAAAACTGTTATTTGAACATGATTAAAAGAAACCTATGAAGTTATGTAATATATGAATTTTTCGTCTTGCACTCGCTCTCAGTAAACATGGGCTGAAAATGCCGGTCTTGGCCAACACACTTTTCGGCCCAAAATTTTTTTCAGTCAACAATTTGAGCAACGTAACTGCAGCTTACCTCGTTTTTTTATGAAACACAGTTCTTGACGATCGCTTTCAAACGATTGCATGGTTTCATACAGTAGTGAGTAGAACAACGCTCAGCGATAAACAATCTGAGCATAGCTTCAGCCTCCGACGTTCCAAGTCTGGTCTTTGTAATTTAAAACTTTGTTACATTCGTGAGCATGCAAAAACTTCTTTATTCTTATCTGAGTGCTTTTGCTACCAGTTATGCCTTTTAAGCTCACAATGTTTCGCTATGATTGCATTATTGCAAACTTCGCAAAAAAACTTTTCTTGAATCAACAGGATACGCAGCAGGCACTGAGCCAACTTTAAGTTCTGATTCTTGCAACCATGTATGTTGAAACTTTTGGCAGCTTTGGTTTACCAGGAAGTTTTTTACCAGACATTATATGATTACTACTTAGTATTGTAACTCAACCACTTGGAAATACCATGCCGTGGGATAAAAACAGATTCTACTAATGTTGTCTTTAACTCAACGCGCTCACTAAGCACACAAGCAAATCATTTAGCCTTCACCAAGCCATCTAATTATTTGTTATTATGATACAATTGCTTGAAGCAGATTCGCTGCATCAAACTAAAAATTCAAAATACAGTAGAATTCGTCTAATTCGTCATCGTTTAATTCGTCAATTCGCTTAATTCATTACTTTTTCGTCGGTTCCGGCAGAATCCCTATATTTTGTGTAAATTTCTGTTCTTCTATGCTCTAATTGACCATCGCCTGATTCGTCAATTTGCTCAATGCGTCACCTCTTTCTATCCCTGAGAAGCGTTTTGTTCCTCTAATTCGTCATTTGCAGTTTCGCTTTTTAAGCGCAGCCAGTACGTGTGGGAATTCAACCAATTAAGGATCTTTATCTGACAATTGTTGCACCTCGCAATTTGTTTATCGAATTATACACGAGGTGAGAAGCGCGACCCAACTCCCAATTGAGAGAACGCGGAAAAGTTTATCAAAGATTTAAAATGTGCTTGATTAAATGGAGAAGTCCAGATAGAGCAGAGGAATTAATTGTTGTATTCAACCATAACGTCATAAATTTGTATTATACTGGAAATAAGAGCAATATGTATGTATACGAGTTACTATGATAAAGTATGCGAGCTTCTATGATAGACTCTTCTCCTGTTTGCATAATTCATCACTTTTTTCTAATCCCCTTGAGGTGACGAATTAGGCAAATTCTACTGCAATTGCAGGCAGTTGGTTGTGCTTTGTCCTGGTGTTACCCAATAAATAGGTCATAAAGAAGAGAAGTACATTTTTGATGAAGAAGGTGTAAAAGTTTTCATCTTGAAAAACTGTTCAAACAGGTTTATGATCAGGAATTTGTTACCTGTTAAACCTGACAAACGGTTGGTAAGCCCTGCTAGAAAACCAGCTAACTGCTAGTTTGAAAATGTTACAGCTAAAAGTGAAAAAATCCTGCTAGATTAGTAGCAAATCAGCTAAAATGGCAACACTGCTGACCGCAATCTTATGCCTTTTGCTACGTAACTGTACAAAAAGAACCAAGCAAGAATTTGTGGACACAGACAGCGTTCAATTGAAAACCTTCGCTTACTACTTAAGGCAAATTTCACAAAATACTGACTCTTAGACTGAAAAAAAATATTATATATAATTGTAATAAATAAGATTTATTACAGAAGACCGCGGAGCCCGCAAAAGCGCGGGGCCCGTAGCAATTGCTACATCTGCTACTATTGTTAATCCGGCACTGCCTTATGTGTGAACCGACATTGTGATAAGTTTGATTGTTTCATTGTTTACTACTAGTCTCAAGGATGCCTCTAGTGGGCTACCTTTCTGTCGCATGTAACTGTGGAAAAACAATCAGCAAAACATTGTCCTCTTACGTCATGGACACTTTCATTTGCGTCTTTCAACCAAAACTCATTTGGGTGATCAGTGCAATGACGATCTGTTTCAGGTTTCCGGTATCAAGTACCGAGTAGCATTAGGTGAACTACATTTTGAATATTGTAGTTACAGGTTTCTTGATAACGTCTTAACAACTAGTTCACGTTGAAGGCCAAATGCGCCAAAACATTTTGGCGGGAATTTCGTCTCTGGAAAATATATTATTGCGTGTGTTTTTCTGTTTTGGTTGGCTACTAGACATGGCGTAGTGAGGCTAAGTGTCCCTCGGCACCGATCGTAACAGTACCGTTTTTCAATCATCAAATTTGCTCACAAGTTTTTTAAATGAGAAGATCATGTTTGTGCTTGGTAAAGATATAAGGAATATTAAAACATCTATCTTCAACATCAGAATCAAGCACTCAGAAAATGAATGGATCTTGTTTTTGGGTCTTGATTATTCTGCCCGTTCGCCAAATCTCTCATCATTTGCTCTTCCGTTTTCTGCTTTCTTTATATATTTATCTATAGACCCGACATATTTCGTTCAATTTTCTTCCCTGTTGGTTTTCACTCTGCTGTAAGCCGCACCACTCTGCTTCAATCGCTTACTCATTAGGGGATGAAAAAAAACACAAATAATATGTTATTACGGGAGGCAACTAGAGCAGTGATGGCGGGATACCTACACTATAGATGTAAAAACTTTTGTATGTTTATATTTCGTGTAGTAAAAACAAAGTATATATACTGCATTTGGTAGGTTATAACAATAAATTTAACATTCTAATCTCAGTAATTCAAAACATGTTTCTTTGTTGACTTCACGTTTCAGTAGTGGTTTGTTTCTCTGGAATATATAAAAGCCTTCAAACGTTACCTCTGCCGCGGACTCTCTTAACGGTGCGGGACGCGTTCAGGTAAAATTTATCAAATAGGTTTAAAAGCGACGCTGGTTGAGCAGCGCTGGATTGCAGCACGTGACCTGCGAAGTTGGTCAAGTTGTTGGCCTGGGCTTCTTCCAATTACGTGTGAATAGTTTTATTCCTTACCTTCGTCCGTAAGCAACAGATGTCAATTTCGAAAACTTTATTACCAAACCGTGCCACGTAGGATATCGGCCTTTTTAATGCTAAGCAGTAATTACAACGCATTAAGTTCGATGGTCATATATAAACATATCTTTTGCCCTTGCGTTAGGTTTTCACAGTATAAGGCTTATCGCCTCTAATTTATCACAATGAGAGAAGCACCTTTTCACAACCTTTGGTGTTGAGATGACTTTTTCTATGACTGCAAATGTTAAGTGTACCGTTGAACAATGGGGGTCAAATCTTTTGCGAAACCCACCTTACCTATCGACTGGCACTGATTCCATAGGAGTAACCAGAGGGGGAAAAATGGGCCATGCCCCCAAAATTTCTAGCATACCTTGTCGTTTTGTGCTTCGAGACGCGGTGTCCCAAACTAAATACTGTTGCTTTGGCTACTCACATTATATGTGGCTGCTCACAAAATTTTGGGCTTGCTACGCTGCTGACTGATTCACTCTACTTCAAGTTCAAGCCTAAAATATGTGCTCCAAATTGCTCAGGCAAACACACCAACTGCACTATATTGCTTCAAGAACGTCGTTTTCCCATACGGTGACGTCATACAGAAAACATGGTATTATTGAAACTGAGCAACGTCACCCTTTGCAGAGTTCTTCACTTCCCCGCCAACATTTTAATGCTGATAAGGCCACCTAGTGACTAGTTTGTGGTACTTGTTTACTGAAAATCTCCCACTGAGTATTGAACAACAGCATGAGTTGTGCCAAGAAATATTTGTCCGCAATGCCGATTGGTGTCAGGTGATGTAATGATGTGCGGTTTGGGCTTTGTTTAGGATCGAACGGTAGGAAAAGGATTAAGACAGCTTTGGCCGCTCATTGTGATTTCAATCAGGGATTTGTTTAGCAGGTTTTCACTGGGGGATAACCTTGAACTACCAGACCAGTGATAATTGTTGGCCTGCGGTCGAATGTCATCCATGTCCGTTGGAATGGGTAGAGGGAAATGGTCTTGACTGGGGACGGGATGGAAGGTGTAGGGACTGGGAGGCAATCGCCAAAGCCCTGATTTCAAGAAAAACACAGGGGTCGTTTAGCACCCTGGATTTGACTCAGGATTTTGAGGAAAACTTTAGCAAGTTGTTCACTCCACAACTACATTTCCAAGTTTTTTTTAGGCCACAAGTATAAGACGTCTAAGCATAAAAACTGGACGAATTCAAAATACTTTAGAAAATGGGTTTTCAATCAACACCTTCTCGCCCCCAGAAGGTACGGTCGGGCTCCCGAGCCACTAGAGACCCCTCCGTGCTACGCCATTGGCTGCGAGTGCTTATTCGTTTTGAGTTTGGTAGTTCCTGTGATGTACAGTAAACAAGCGGATTTTCCTGTTCAAGCTTGCATTTTGCTTTGTATTGTTGCAAAAACACAGCATTTCCAATGAAAGCAGGAAATATGGCGATTCTAAAAAGCTGTGGTTCAAAACAGTAAACTTTACGACAATAAGAAGGTTCGGCTGCTTTAGCTTCGAAAACCGGTCAGAGATCGAACGAAAACAGTAGGCCTTGCTTAATTTTGAAAAAAATAAATTCAAAGACTCCGCAGTATTTTTGTGATGCAGATGACATCGAATTGTTTGCAAATTGGGTCACAATTGCAACCATGCCAGGTTTTCCGTTATTTGTCTTCTTGCTAAATAAAAAAGGTTTGCGGATTTCTGTTTTACTCGGAGCTCTTGCTTGTGCAACTGGAACCGTTCTAAGGTGTTTTCCGGTCAATAAACACGGTTTTAAATAGTAAGTTATTAAATTGTTTTTGTGTGTAGATTTGGTGTAATCATAAATGCTTAGCACGTGAATCGAAAGAAGATGAAATTCCACATGCGAGCAAATTTGAACATGCTTTCTCTCAGTGTTTGGTTTCTGATGTCAAAGCAAAAGCTGTTTTTTCTGTTTGAGAACGCTAAAATTAGAGAACAACTTTCTAGATTTTTTGCACATGTAACTGATATTGAGTGCAACTCCAGTTTTAATCAACAACTAGCAAAATGCCGTATCAGCTTAGGTCTTGGCGGCAGAAAAAGTAAAACGCTCCATTTCGTCAATAATACAAGCCTGGGTATCCAAGCCAAACCATGCTACTGCAAAGTTAAACCTGTTCATAGAGTTTTATTTAAATTTCATTAGATCTCAATTTTTTCTGCATTTTTGCCTATTGAAATCGTGGAATTGGTGAAAAGTCGACTTCACAATTCTTGCCATTGTTCTAATTTTTGATCACGATCTGTTTTTGTAAATTTTATTTTTGTTCATGTCGGTTAAAAGTTTTCAGTTTTGCGTATTTCAGAAGTTCGTGATCAAAAATAACATAATTTTAGAACTCAGGTGAAGAAACAGGACTTCCATTTATTTGTTAAATTCGTTCAATAGTGCTACTTCCTTCGTTATTTACGTAGATGGTTCCATTGTTCGCTCGCTTTTTATTAGAACCTTACATAGGTTGTGTATTCTTCGTTTATCTGTTATATTACTGGATGAAGCAATTAGTTATGAAATGAATTTCACGAAGGTCTGTCTTACTTTGTCCCAATATACTTAGCGATATGGTTTAAAGGTCGTTGAGTACCTCAGTAACTTAGAGTGAAAAGTAAAACTAACAAGTTGGTCAGAGTTGTTGCTCCACAGGTTTAAAACCGCTGAGTATTCACAGACAATAAAATATATCTTCACTTTGTTTAACCGATATATGCAAAAAATGTTTGCAGTTTAGTTCACATCGGCCAGTTTTTAAATGGTCTAGCCGCCTGCCCTGTCCTCGGAGTTCCTCCGTTGATATCCAGTGTGTGGTTTCCTCCAGGAGAAAGAGTTACAGCCACAACATGCCTGCTGTTACTGGGAAACATAGGTGAGGCTTCGCACGCTGTACCCTTTTTGTCTTGCTTGCCACCATTCACTTCACACAAACTCTGCTTCAGCGCCCTTTCTACTGCAACGACTGTCATATCAATCCGGATTATGTAATCATAGGTGTTAATGAATCTGTCAAATGGTGTTATTTATGCAGTAAGTACCAATATTCTTAAAATGCGAACCAGTCACTGAGTCGTAGTTATCAAACATTTGGTTTGCGTGGACTTATCAAAACTTTTGTAAAAATTCAATAGTCTTTTGGGTCATTTTCCAGCAATTAAATATTTTCTTTTGAGTTTTGAAGACATTCCACAAGCATATGGTAAGCAGGTTTTTTAATATTTGTTACAATACACACACCAATTTCAATTTAGTCGGAACGTGTAAGGGAGACATTCGAGCCAGCAGAGTTAAAGCTATGATTTGTAGCTTGGCTTCACTCACGTTTAGCTTCAAGGGTTTTTGCAATTTTTTGAAGAAGATGAAAGGTTTTTTGAATAGAGAGATGAGATCAAGTTCTGTCAACAGTTCCTTCAGTGGAAAGCACACTGGTTTGACACTCCTCACCCAGTCCTCACTCCCAATCTGAATTTGTTTCGCATTGTCGAGTGCTTTTTAACGCCACTGGGTGGGTAATGATATACCGTGAATGGATAAGCAAGTTATGAATCATAACTACTTATTTCTTACAGTGGAATTTGATTGCACTGTGAATTTATTAAACAAAAGCACGGCTTGTAGAAGATTAAATAAAAACTAGAATTTAAATCTTACGAAAGTTGGCAAATGTGCTGCATTTTCATATGGTAAAATAATTACTGTAGAGACTGAATAAGACCAATGGGATCAGGCCAGAATACTTTGAACGAACGTTTGAGTTGAAGTTTGTGTTTAAGCTCATTTGTTTAAGTTCAAAAGACTTCATCTCCTGTTGCACCGTATTTCCAGCTCTAAAATTCACGGCATTCCTATTTATGCCGTAGTCGTATTCCAGTTCTATACAATAAGTGACGTGCAGAGGGGATGGCGAACGGGGCGACTGTCACGGGCATCCAAGGTAGGGAGGCATCCTAAGAGTGAAATTACAAAAACTAAAATGCTGCAATTAGATGATTTTTCCTATTGTTAGTTTGCTAGCACATGCTGCATGTATTTAACTTTTTTTCGAAACTTGGTTATTGTCAACACTTGTTTTTACGTATTCAAATGCGAACATTTCTAAAATTCTTCAATACCCGGGACGTATAGTCTAGGTGTACGGCGCACATCCAATAAAACTGATAGTTTCGAGACCGTGCGATCAAGAGAAAATCACAAAAAAAAACGATTGAACGATAATTATGGATGTTTGATTGACTTTCTGAGCCCAATTTCAAAACTGTCCTGTTTCAACTTGCTTGATTCAGCTGACTTTTTGATGCATCGCTAGTTTCCCGTTTCGTTTTTTGATATGGCAAACCCGGGTGTGCTAATACAGCCGCCCACCTGTGCTTGCAATATGTGCATCATTTCGAACTTCGTCCATTAATTGACAGTTCAGGCGGTTTGATCATAATGGCTCACACAAGCCCGTATCTATTCTGTTCCCCCAGTAGTTGTACATATAACAGCCCCACACTAAAAAAGAAAAATTTTTTTGGGTGCTTTCTGCGTATTCTCAATTCTTTTGTAGTTTAGCAAGTTTCATGCTGTCAACCTTGAATGTTCGCCATTCCAGACGCATATTTTCTCGGCTCGAATGCTATTTGACGAGATATTCGCGCAGCCTAATGCTCAAATCAGATGTGGAACTCCTCTAATAGACCTGCAATGTAATTTTGTATTTTTCCACTTTGTAGTCTGCAACTGCCTCTTCGCGAAAACCATTCATTACCATTCTAACATTGAGAAAATGACAAAATCTTTCAGATAATATGTCTCTGAAAATTTTAAATTTTGTTCTGGAAACTTAAGTAGCCTAATTTGAGTTTAGGTTCATTTTTTTTGTTACCAAATCACATAGACTCCTGGTAACTAACCTGATGAACTCTTGTAAACACAGTCATAAATAAATAAGAGGCAGCAACTCGCTATCAATCTGAGATATTGCTATTCATCTATACGAGCCACACAAAACATGTCAGAGAGCCACATGGGGCTCGCAAGCGGTATTTTGCCTACCATTGGTCTAATAAATGAACAAATGCGTATAAATGCAGAATGCAATACAAGCAAAGGCAAAGTTAAACCCCACATTTCACACCAAATTACAGTTATAGGCTAAGTGATGGTACGAGGTATGTGAGCAACAAGTCAGCAAGACGAATTTACCACTAATGTAAACACGTAAGTACTTCAAAGCTTTCTTCATACTCATCTAGTGCTTTCACATAAAATAATGGCGATGTTTAAACCGATTTTTCAGGTAATGCCTTTTCGTATTTCGTTGGACCGCAAATAGTGGAACATCCCAGTAACGCCAATACAACTGGGCTGCTGTTTTCTGTACAGGGCGTTGAAAATGTTACCAATGTTCCGCAAATGAGGTTAGATTTGGCAAAGCTGCAAAATGTGTTTCCATAAAAATTATTTTCTGTTTACCGATTGAATTTTATTTCAAGAACGTGTAATCGTTCCATGTCGATATAATCCGTTTTGGAATGTGAAGAAAGATGCATGCTTCTCGTTTATGCTATAAAACAAAATTTAAATAAGTGTATTCAGTGCGACAAGGAAATTACTCTTTTGCTTTTCATCAAACCAAGCCCTTTCATCACCTGTTTCAAGTAGTGCTTCCGCTCTTGGCGAAAGAAACCAGTGAACGGCAATATGTTACTGGCCATACAACACGCTCGAGTTCTCCTGTCAGATTTGCAATTCTGGCAAAACAGGTACCCGAACGTACCACAATATTTTGAGGTGAATGTTTTTCAAAATAACCAAACGCTTATTTTTAATAATTAGATTTTAATTCTTTGCAGAAAAGTAGATCTGCAAAAGTATGATGATTTTTCTTGTAGTTTTCTTTACTTTACTCTGTTGGAAATGTGGAAATATTGTCATAACTAATTTTTGATAAAATAAAAGAAAAACTGTCAGGGGCAGATACAAAGCTTTGGAAGTCCATTAATATTCCAACTCAGATCACATCTTTTTATATCACCATGCCGATTTAATATATATGGACATATACTCATATCACTATATCGACAATATATTTTAGATAGAAACATTTTATAATGCAGATAGGATGTAGGTCTATTTCTGCATGATTTCTAAAAAACTGTTGCGCCAAAGTGCGCAATGCGTATCAGAAGAGCGTCGTTTTACCAAATGATTAAACTAACCACCGAGTTTACAAAACACTAAAAATTTGCTTGGATCAACAACAAATCTTCACATTTGAGTCTACTCCAATATATCTTGGAATCAATCTGGATCGCAGCCTAGCATTCAAATATCACATCGAACAGCTGAAGGGCAAGTCTCAGCAATAGTGTCCCTGGTTAAGCGATTGGCTGGCACAAAATGGGGAGCATCCTACAGAGCTCTTAGAATATATGCTCTAGCCATGGCGTATGCTCCAGCTTAATACTGCGCACCCGTCTGATGTCGCAGCTCACACTCGCACAATATTGCCGTGGTGCTGAATGAAGCCATGCGAACAATTACAGGATGCCTGTAAAGCACTCCAGTAAGCTATCTACCCTTTCTGGCTGGAAGCAGTCCTCCAAAAATTAGACATGACACTTCATGTCTGAACCTCTCAGCTAAAGTTGTTGACCATTTATTACATCACCCGCTCTACATACAACCAACTCCGACTCGTTTAAAATCAAGGCGGCTGCTACGGCCATATGTGGAGCATCTCGAAAGAGAAAGCATTGCTTTGCCACAGGCCCCCTCACCCCTCAAACTATACATTAACGAACCGACTCCAAAACCAGCTGGATATCAGTGCCACAGAAAATCTTGGATACAACTAAACCGGCTCAGTACTGAAGTCGGTCGCTTTCAAGCGATCAAGGTAAAGATGGGTCTGGCAACCTACAACCAATGTGAGTGCCCCTCTGTCCAGACCGCAGAAAACATATTGATCGAACGCCCTACACTGAGACCCCCTTGCAACATCTCCGAAATCAACAACGAAGATCAACTGGAATGTCTCCTGAACATTGATTTTCGACGACAACTCGCTCTGTGTTGTGTATACGAAAGACGAAGGCTAAACTAAAATGCACATAATGTGATAATACTTTCAAGCTCTGAATTATGCGCAGGGCAATACGTTTAGGCTTTGAATATACCAGAGAGGTGAAAGTGATTCTAAGACACAGTAGTCTTCACCTACGTGATGGCTACCGGTATTTAAACATTTCGATAAAGAACGTCGTTCGCAGTATTGCAAAAAATATGTTTGAAGAAATACTGGCTTAAGCAAATCACAAAAATCAGCGAAAGCAATAGGATAGAGAAGTGTGTATGTATACAACTGAATAGTGTGGCAAATAAAGAGTTTACTTGTTGCTTCCGCAGGAATCAGATCAACCACCTGATGTACATACACTGCGGAATGGCTGTTTTCGTCTTTTTATGTATTCTTGTGTTCTTTCCTAGTCAACCCCCTAGCCCCCCCAGTCCAACAGCGGCAGCTGATCGCCTGTCTTTCATTGTAAGTTTTCTTGTTTGCTTCGTATGTACACTGAGAATTATCAATTGACTCGATTTTAATCCGGAAACTACAACTGCGAGACTGTTGTTTGGACTGCAGCTGCAAAACATTACATCCGCATTTTTAAGCCTGAAAGAGTGGATGCTTCAATGTGTTCTAATATAATATATTTTATATTGCTGTGTTGTGCAACATGATGCAAGCTTACAATCATGCTTGTCGGCAACCTACGGGGCTCGTACCATGCTTGGCACGTCAAGCATTTTCCAATGACACGCAGAAGCTCCAAACTTCGCATATCAATTTTGCTTTGATTAAACACAGAAGGTATATTGACCCCGAAATATTCAAAGCACGTTTACATGTCAGTTGCGTACAGGGGGGGCAAACGGGGCGACAGCCCCGAGCATCCAAGGCAGGGGGGCATCCAAAGAGTGAAATTACAGAGACTAAAATGCTGTAACTAGATGATTTTCCTATTATTGTGAGGCCACTAACACATGCTGCATGGATCTAATTTTTCGAAACTTGTTTTTTTGTCAACACTAGTTTTTACGTAGTCAAATGTCAGTAATTCTCACATTCTTCCATACCAGTGACGTATAAGCCTACTCTAGGTGTGCGACGCACACCCAATAAAACTGATAATGATGTGACGTCCTCCAGACCGTGCGATCAAGGGAAAATCACTAAAAAGTATTGAAAAAAAATTATGGACGTTTAATTGATTTTCTGAGCCAAATTTAAAAAATGTCCATTTCAACTTGCTTGATTTAGCTAATTTTTGATGCATCGCTAGTTTCCCGTTTCGTTTGTTGATGTGGCAACCCTGGGCATTTGCTAATATAGCCGCACACTTGTGTTTGCAATATGTGCATCATTCGAGCTTCGTCACCAATTGGCAGTTCAGGCGGATTGATCATAATGGCTCACACAAGCCCATATCTGTTCTGTTCCCACAGTAGTTGTACATATAACAGCCACACAATAAAGTTTTCTTGCGTATGGCCTTCTAACTTGCAGCGCTGACGATTCATGTTCAATACAGTGACAGATTTCTGAAGCAGCACATGTAATTTTTACACAAGTTTGCGCTAAACTTTGGCGGCACTTCCAAGATAACAATCTCACAAATGCATGCATCAAAGCAAGCATTTCAAATTTTAATCATGCTTCTATTTCCAGAGTTCTTTGAAACATTTAGTTCGCGTTCCGTCTTTTTGGGTCATCATTTTCACTCAGTCCACTGTAATGGGAGCATATTTTGGGTGGTCAGGAGTGCTCGCGGATCTCTACAGCAAGTTCGGAATCTCGCAGGTAACTTTTCAAATGAAAACAATTAAATCATGTCAAGCGGTGACACGCAGCTACGTTTCAGTAAAGTTGCGAAAATCAGTTTATTATTATTCCATTTGGTCCTCATTTGATAAATGCAACCGTGCTTAAATACCCTCCATACAAGGTGTGCATCATTTTGCATGGATGCATGTTTGCAGGCAAAACGGAAAATACTATATTCAAACCAATAGCCGGGCCATGGACGCTCTCAACTCGTGTGACGCAACGTAGTTTTATTTTTGCTTTACAGAACGAATCCGGAATTGTTGGAACGGCGATGACGTTGGCTGGAGTTTTTGCGGGAATTGTCATAGGATGGTGAGCAAAAATTTGTTTAAAAAGTAGTGACAAACCTTAGAGAAATTTCAAAATGTTGTAGTATGGCACATCCTTTTTTCAAACATATTTAGGAGTTAAGATTTTCAGCTCTTTTTTGGGGAAGAAACAGTCGCCATAAGTTTATTTTTGACATGAAAAAATGCAGCAATTCACGAAACAATATGAAGCGTAAGTGTTGCGGTAGGGAGGCAATCAGACAACCGGGCGTCTGCTCAGCAATTGTCTCTTTGTATTGTAAGATTTAAGACTTTATTGCCAATTTAATTAGTTTCAGGAATGTGACGGCCTGGAGAAAATAGTCATCGGTAGATGGCGCCCATAGGTAGTAAGTCACTATGATAGACGCCACAAGCAAATGATCGAAGTTCACTTATCCCGATATAACAACTGTAACCTGTAAAAAGTAGTACAAATGCGCAAATTAATTTAATTATCGCAGTTTAGTTCATAGCGCACACAACACTGTACAACCGATTTTGAGGTGATGTTACAAATGGAGTACTTTTTAGAACCTTAGATAGTTGTAAGCAAGTGCGCTATCGACGAGCTTCACAAAAAAACACTTGCTGAAACAATTTTTCAAACCCTGTAAAAAGAGCTTGAAAGTTGTACTTCGGGTTTCGAAAATGCAGAAACACTGAATGCACTTAACGTCTAATTTAGGATTTAAAACTTTGTTTAAAATCTATTAAAGATGACATGGGCTCAAAAACTCGCAAGAGAGTGATTTGTAAAACGCAAAACAACATTCATCCCCAAACAAGTATTTCCATCATAAACTGCATGAATGGCACGCATGACCTGTTTTTCCATACTGTTGCATGTGACCCTGACAGCAGGGGCGGATTAAGGGGGGGAAACGGGGGCAATTGCCCCGGGTCCCCTCTGCAAGGGGAACCCCTGTGAGGAAATTTATTTGTTTCAAATAAAATACTCGTTTGAAAAATTTTCGTGATTCAGAAGAGATACAAGACTACAACTCTTTATTATTGTATATTCCTGTGTTCCGTTAAGTAGCAAGGGCCCCCAACAGCAACTGATTTCTTTACATCAGGGGTGGGGAACCTAATTACTGTCGCGGGCCGCATGAACTGTGCATTATCGCTGGCGTGCGGCAAAATCAATTAATTTTATTCTAAAATTCTACCTTTATCTAACTATGAGGAAGAGCGGCTTCTTTTGAATTACTAACTAAGCACCTGCTTATCATGCCCCTTCATTTTGACAAGATGTTGTACTTTGACTTGGATAACGAAATTTTGGTGCGGCCATATCAAATGTTCACGCGGGCCGCAGGTTCCACACCCCTGCTCTACATGTTTGACTCTTTGCCAGTTTTAGTAATCGCTACCGCAAGGCCGGCGCAGCCTACATTTTGTGATTTTGGTGTAACCATGACAATGTTATGAAACTACTATCACATGGCCGGCGCAGCCTATTCGTCCGGTACGGCCATGGCCATACCGGTTTTCTTACTCAACAATAGGTTTCAGTTTCAAGAAATTTGGTCGCAAAACTTCAGATAGAAATCGGAAACCCCAAAAAACTGCTCTTTGCTGCACTCCGCCATTTCACTACGCACTGAAATCATCGTTCATGTTCAGGGGTGCAGTGGCAATTTTATTGATCCCGGAACTATTGCAAGTTCCGGAACTTACAGGCAGAAACTTCCAGCTTTTTACTTAGGCCTATATTTGTGAGCAACGACAAATACACTGGTGGAGGTGGCGGAGCGGAGCTCCGGCAGCACTACACCACTGATCATACATCGACATTTGATACTGTGGACTAGAAACAGGGTTGGAAATCCGAAAGACGAGCAGACCAATCTGCTGCCTTCGATGTGATAGATCATGAAAACTCCTGCAACGCCTTGAATTTGCCTTCGGTATTTCAGGCCGAGCTCTTAAATGGTTTGGCTCGTACCTGCAGGATCGGAGTCAGTGTGTCTGTGTAGGGAAAGATGTCTCCA
>Ga0210059_1004744_pt1 | contig 21916 bp, 12 predicted proteins | sample Ectturendosymbi2_FD_188042 | JGI IMG/M metagenome (GOLD analysis project Ga0210059, IMG submission 188042) | Ecteinascidia turbinata endosymbiont from Florida, USA - Sample 2 (SPAdes) (version 2) | ecosystem: Host-associated > Tunicates > Ascidians > Unclassified | place: Key West, Florida...
GCCTGTATGTGGCCGTGTTTGCGCCTCAGCCTTTGGACTGAGGAGCCACATGCGCCGACACAAGGAAACGCGTTGAGCAGCGTCATCGTCGAACCGACGGACAACTAAGAGAGAGAGAGATCACTATGGAAAAGTATAGGACGGGTTGTAGCAGTCCCGTCGCCACGGGGGGCTTTTGTGGGCTTAATCCCCCAAATTAAAATATGAAACATTGTAAATCAGTGGAGTTTTTATCAAATTTTCAGAATATCAAGCCCACCTGCACAAACGTGAAGGAGCAGGTTATGACGCCTCAAGAACGGCGTCTCGCGGGGATCCGTATTGGCATGATACTCCTTCTTTTTAAACATCTACACCTCTGACTTGCCAACCACCGTCTCCAGAAAGTATGCATACGCCGACGAACGAGCAATCATGCATGCCGATAGAGACTGAGAAGGGGAGTGCTAAGCAAAGACATGGCGACTATTGGTAAATACCTCCAGACCTGGAAGCTAAAACTCAGGACTACGAAAACGGTGTCTGTCGTCAATCTTCCATCTCAACATCGAGGAACCTTAACTGAGCTGAAATTCAACTTCAATAACGAAACCCTTCCAGTGGCGTAGCAAAGGGGGAGGGGGCGCGGGCCCCGGGCGGCACTTTAAGAAGGGCTGCACTTCGCTGACCAAAAATTAATTTTTGAAAGGAGTTTAAAAGTTTTAGTCTTTCGTTATTATTTCAAATACATTTTTAAATGTTCTACCGCTTTTCAGTTTTCCTGTTTAGAAGCTCTAGACTGGTAGGCTAGCCTAAAAGAACACATGTGGCTTTGGAGAGAGTGATTGATAAAATGTTTGGGGTGTGAAGAATTTTCTGAGAGGGGCCAAAAATTTTTGAACTACGTCCAATAGTTTCAAACTACGTCCAGAACATTTTTCCAAGGGGGCAAATGATTTTCCTGCGCTCCCTATTTACGGGCATGCTTACTTGGGGGCTAACTGTGCCCCAGTCCCTACACCTTCCTCGCCAGACAAAGCCATTTCAATCATCTCAGTCAAACGTCCTTTGCACAAAGGAAAGAGATGACATTCGACCGCAGACTAAAAACGTTAGCGCTCCAGTTGTTTTCGGTTTATATTGCCCCTCCTCTCAAAATCTGATACATTTTTTTGCATGAAATCACGGTAAATAATCAACGCTATCTTAATCCTCTTTCTCGTATCGTTGGTTTCTCAGTAACGCCTCAACTGCACATCACAACATCTCCTGACACTAGGCATTGGCGATGAAGATTTCGCTGGGGCGGCGACAGCCCAGTGGTAGAGTTTCCGCCTCTCAATGGGAAGGTTGTGTGTCCAATTCACAGACACTGAGTGACTCACCGTGGTGCTCCTTGGGCAAGATCTTTAGTCTAAACTGCTCCGGTAAGAAGCATATTTCAGGCGCTGGCATGCCGCTAATTGCCGTCGCCAAAAGTATAAAAAAAACATTTCTTGGCACATCTCATGCTATTTTTTAATATTCAGTGGGATACTTTGAATAACTGCCGTAAGCTATAGCCCAGTCATTAGGTGGACCTATCAACGTTAAGTTTTGGCGGTTGAAGTGAAGAACTTTTCAAAGATAACTTTTCTCAGTTTCAATACAACTGCTATTTTTCTGCATGATGGTGCCAGAAAATGACGTTCTTCAAGCGGGGTAGTGCAGTTGGTGTATTTTCGTGGGTGGTGCCAGAAAATGACGTTCTTGAAGCAGGGTAGTGCAGTTGATGTATTTTCGTGGGTAACGTTGAGTGGAGATTGTAGGTTTCAACCGCAAGTAGAGTGAACAGAGCAAGCCGATAGGCAACGTGGTTTTCGTGAAGTCGCCTTTGTTCAACGGTGCACTTTACACACTGGCAGTCATAGAAAAAGTTATTTCAACAAGAAAAACTTAGAAAAGGTGTTGCTCTCATTTTGATGAATTTGAGGCAAACAAGAACCTTAGTCTGAAAACCTAACGCAAGGGTAAACAATATGTTTAGATACGAATGTCGTTAACGCTTTAGAGGGTTAATCGAAATGGTTGTACAGCTTGGCAATGGCTGCACTGAATAAAGTTGTTCATCGGAATAACCGTCGAACGTAAGACGTTGTAATCACTGCTGAGCATCCAAAAGGCCTATATGTCCCAGCTGGCATGGTTTGGGAATACAGTTTTCAAAATAGACGTCGGTTGGTAACCAGTCCCGTCGCCACGGGGTTGTGGTAGGCTTAGCCCCCCAAAAAGGCTATAAGTCCCCCAAAATTGAAATATGAAGCACTATAAATCAGTGCATATTTTGTCATATTTTAGAATGTCAGTCCCCCCTGCATAAACGTAGTATCCCAACTGAAGACCTTCTGGTGATGGTGCTGTTGGTAACGAACAAAGGCAAGGAATAACACCATGCACGTGTAATTGGAAGCAGTCTAAGACAACAGCTAGGCCAAGTGCGCAGGTCACGATGAAGACTGCAAGCAAGCGCTTCTCAACCATAGCCTGTTTCAAACCTGGAATATCTTTTTTTAATTGGGTTCCTGCAACTATTGAGGGCTCCGCGCAAGTGCACACAGAGTTAACGTTTGAAGTCTTTTGTATATTCTAAGAGGATTAAACCACTACTAAAACGTGAAGTGAACAATGAAACGATTTTTACATCACTGAGATCATATTATCAGATTGATTATATAGCCTGCTATACGCAGTATATATACTATTTATAGCTAAAGACGGGGATACTACACGAAATTTTAACATACATAAATGTCTACATTTGTAAAGTAGGTGTGCCGCCACCAGATCCCTTAATTTTCAGTTTGATCCCGTGGAATGAGTAAACTATTAAAATGTCATGCGGTGAGCTTCCCGGAGATTTAAAAACCAACAGGGAGGAAAGTTTGACGAAACATGTGGGGTTCGTATATGCCGATGCAAAGAAAGCAAAAAATAGGAAAATTAATGAAGAGAAAGGTGGCGACAAGCAGAAAAAGCAAGAATCATAATCGACAATCAAAAACAAGACATATTTCAGTTTGTTAATATTTGATTGCGATTTTGAAGATGCTTTATTAATCTTTATATCTTTTAAATAAGCACGAAACATGAACTTCCATTTAAAAATTTTGTAAGCAAATTTGAGGAGTGTAAAGGGCGGCACTTTTATTGTCGGCCCCTAGCGGCACTTGGCCTCGCTACGCCACTGAACCCTTCTCTTGTGCTCCGTGCCCAAATATCTCAGAGTAACGTTGGACAGGACGCTCACGTATCGCCGACACCTCGAGTCACTTAGCAAAAAGTTGACGTCACGCTTCGCACACTTAGGCTGCTTGCTGGGGCAACAACGTTGCGAACAGCCACCTTTGCCCTGGTGCATTCAACAGCAGAGCAGTGCACTCCTGTCTTGTGCCGCAGTGCTCACCTCACACCCGACTCATTGATCCTGTCATCAAGGACGCCTTGGGAATTTTGACTGGATGCCTGCATCCTACACCTTCGTTTCATTGGAGCCGCATTGTCTCCAACACGCCGTGCCATGGAGCCTGGACATCAGCCCCACTCACCGCTCACCTGTCCATCTAGTGGGTATGCACGGCATCTCAAATCGAGACACCCATTAGTACCCGCCGCATAACAACTTATCAGTTCATCTGACAACAACAGAAGTGCAGCGCTTTGAGCAGATCTCCGATGGAATGAGGGGTGGTTGGTCAACACTATGAGAGTCTGTACTTCATCTCCGACATCGGCACGCACTCTGGTGGAATGGCCCTGCCAAGAAGAGCGTGGGTCCAGCTTAACCGCCTCCGTACCGGTGTCGGACGTTTCTGCTCGTGCTTACACAAATGGGGTATGGCCCTTTCTGCGGCCTGTGAGTGTGGCGCAGAAGAACAAACCGTTGACCATGTTGTCCTTCATTGTCAAATCCATCGACCTCCCCATGGAGCACATGGCCTGGTGGTCTGGATGAAGAAACAATTGATTGGCTTCTCAACACCTGCCCCGAGATCTAGTGCGTTCAAGCAGTGGTTTGAAGAACTGGCTCAAAAGACTGCAACCAGCGGATAGTTTCGGTGGGTCAAAATGGTTGCAACTAACAAGTGTTTGTTGTTCACAAAGTGTTTTTGAAAATATCGGGGGGAGGGGGCAATTGACCGGTTGCAGGCCTGGCCATGGTCCAATCAACACACTAAATTAAGAACACACACGAACACAGGCAGTTCTAAAATGTGATGGCCTTAGTGCTCACTGTCTTAACACTAGCATAACACTTCTTCTTTCGTCTGAGCGAGTTCTTCTTTTATCCACTGCTATCCACTGCAATGAATTAAAATAGTAAGTCACTAAAAAACTAAAGAGTTACAAGTCAGCACGCTATCACGCCAAGTGTTCTAAACGTAGGCCTCACATGTTTTAAAGTCACTTTTACAGAACAACCCAAAGCTTGCTATCTCGAAAAGTGTGAGGATTAATGGTTTCTCCAAATCAACGCGGAAATTAGTATTAAAATATTATTTTACCCATACCAAATAGTTGCGTTTTTGGTCTGTGTCGTTCTTCCTGATACGTGATTTCTCGCTCTGCGTTGTGATTTTGGTATTTTCTTATCTAATTGCTGCAGAAACGCGACTTGTTTCCTGGTTCCTGACGCTGATACCGTACTGCACTTCATCGCTGGTGATAGTTCGGCAATTTGCAGTGTGCAGAATGCTATCACGCCTACGTTTATAACACTTTGCGTGATAGCATGCTGACTTGCAACTCTTCATTTTTATAGTGACTGACTATTTTAATTCATTGCCTTGAAGATTTTACGTTTTTCCCATTTAGTTTGTGGAACTGACGATGCTAATTTGAGCGAAATTAATCTTCCTGTTTTAATAAACTGTGGCCAGATTTTTGTGGAAGACTTCTGTGAGCTTACATGTGTAACATTTTACAGGAACTATTTCAACATTTTACGTACCTACATGCTCTCTTTTAAGAAAATCTTGGTTACAGTTAGGGACAAAACGACATACCGCACGTAGCAAAAGAGTGATCTTGACAAATCAACTCATCGCTTCTTGAATACTTTGGGAAGTTGCCCACTTGATTTCGAACCTCTTGGCAACGCAGCACGACGGCAAAACTATCATGCTTTCTAATTTTACCCAAATTTACTGTATTTTACACAAATTTGAATGAAGCTCTTCAAATTACCCATCTTTTTTTAAATTTACCCAAATTTGAAAGTTATTCTATTTCACTACTTTTTGTATCACAAATGTAAATGCTCAAATACCGAAAACATGTTTGCCCGAATAATACCTAAATTTTAAGCGTTAGGGATGCGATTCCATCCCCATATTGATGTACGCTTATGGATCGCTACATTAGTGACTGATTTCCAGATCAAACAGTTGCAATTTAAACTTTAAGACGATGTGTGTGCCTTGGCAAACATTGCAGTACTTTATTGCTAGCAATCCCTTGCAACTCATAACTGAATTATATGTTGCCACAAAGCGTTATAAAAACTAAAACACCCAAAATACTCTGTGGTTCAGAAACAGTGTTCAAGCATTTGGTTGCTAAACTTCTAATATTCTACGTAGTGATTTCAAGTGCAGGAATGGTTGGAAATAAAACAAAATACTTGAAACAGCTAACAATGTCGTGCGGAAGACCATTACTAAGTTATTTTTTCCCATTACCGCCGCTCTCCTGTGTTTGAAGAGGTTTTACCAGCAGGAGCGCATCCCAAACGGCCACAGGAGTTTTGAAACCTTGTACTCTCGCACGTACTACTGCGCATATTTTTAGGATCGGTAGAAAAAAACAAGTGTGCTAAAGCAATCTGGATGGAGAGGAACAAATGCGCTGAGCGTTTAGGGCGGTTGGATATGAAAAAACTTTTTACCATTTTTAGATGATTTCAGAAATTCTGAACACGATTAGGATTTCAAGGCGCTCCAAGCTAAATATTAAAATTAGCTTTCATACTGGCGACGCAAGTGCATGTCAACACAAAAAATATATCTTTGCCAAAAATGCAATGTCCTTTTAAGAATACAAACTATTTTACTTTTATACACCTTTTTTGGCATACTGCATTGATACTACTTCCAGTGGCGTAGCTAAGGGGGGTGGGGGGGAAGTCCGCCCCTGGCGGCACTTTTATGGGGGGCGGCACTATGGGCTATGCTGAAGGCTATAAACCTGTAAAGGCTGTATTGAAATAAAAGTGGTTTTAATATCGGGACACTACTTGAAGTTGAAGAACGTTTTTGATTTTCAGTAATTTAAACTATGGCGTGTGTATTTAAGCGATTGTTATTGTAGCCAAACAATAAACAACCGTGTATCAGGGATGTTCTATCAATAGGCTTTTTAGATGAAGCTGCAACACGATTCTCAACGCGCTTATCACCTCACTTGTTGTAAAATTTTACTGATTCACTACACGGTTGATTGATCGAGTTTTGGGTCGTTGCTGACGTTTGATCGTAGTCCTTATATGCATGAACCGGGGGGCCGCATGGGCCTAGGCCCCCTTACTTTTTTGCCTAAATATCGTAAGTTTAAGTAATACAATTAGTATTGGGTCCAGTGATAAAGTAAGTCGTTTAATGAAAAAAACGTTGTAGAGTTTTGGCAGTATATTGTCGATATTATTTCTAACATATTGTAATTGGCAGTGAATTTGGCAGGATTTCGTAATTGTTTGGCAGAATACACCGTGCACAGTCTGTCACCCTGCTACGGATTGCTTACCGCATTTGTGTTGTTGAACAGTGTTGCCAGATGGTGTAATACAACACAATTTTTTTTACAAAAATGGTGTAATTTTACATGCTTGTGTGCATGGGTGTGGAAAGGATTTTTTCCAGGGAGCACTAGTGGATTTTTCCAAAAGTTTTTCTAAGGGGGCCAAAAGTGGTGTAATTTGTTTTTGCCACTCGAAATTAAGAAAACAGCATTTTTGCTGAAATTTTCAAAATCCTGCTCAACTTCCGACACCCATAAGCTTGTGTGTAGGACCAAGTTCCTGCCACACCATTAAAAAATTGGTGTAATTTGAAGCGTTTTAACGCTATTCCTAATAGTGAAATTTTACTGAATCTTCTACGCAAAATGAAATATTTGACAGATCAATTCCAATTGTGTTTTTGTTTTTGTATTGGCAAGGCTAAAAGCTATATTTTATTTCTGCATTGGCAACACAATTGGCATCCTTACGGACAACTTGCTAGTTGCTACGTATGTTTTGTCTTGTCTTTGCATTCCGGTATCTAATGCAGTTGTAGAATGAGTATTCACTCATGGTACTTTTGCGTTCAAGATGAAGAAGAGTTGTGATTTTGAATGTGTTTAAGACAGGTATCAATGCTGTGTCATTTTTGCCTTTAAGCTGTGTTGTTGGTGTTTTTAACAGCTCAGTAGCTACTCCGGCATACGGGCTTCTAGGGTTTCTCTCGAGTCTCCGATTACGATTTATATCGGATAACGCAAGCTTGCTTGCTTTGTATGTTTGCTCCACCACCCACGGTTTCACTTCACTAAATTGTTAACTCGGGCTCTTTTCTTTGGGCCTTGTCACTGTTCATATATTTTCGCTCCATGTCTGGCCTTTCGCGTTCATGTTACAGGTGACCTAGGCTTGTGAATATCGTCAGAACCGTCGCCAGAAAGTCTTCGCATCGTTTAAAATTTTGCTGGCTGAAAGTTATCTGCTGTATATGTCAATCAAACGAACTTGAACATGAAATTAAGCAAAAAACTGGAGAGGCCAAGCAAGGGGCCAGCCAAAAATCTGCGAGGGGCCATGGCCCCCCAAAATTTTAAAGCATATACTCATTTGTGCTTTGGGAGGCGGTATCACAATCAAAATAATGTTATTCGCCTAAAATCAAACATTTTGGCCCCCACCAAATTTTTGGGCTGGTTACGCTGCTGCCTGCAGGGGCAAGTTGCCAAACTTGCAAGCGGATTGTTTTACTGTTGGTCTCCATCGTGTAATAATAACATGGCAACAAATCTTCAAATGTTCACTTCAAGTTACGATATTAGGCGTTTTGTTGCATGTGACTCTTGAACGCAGACATCTTGGCAGGTAATGTAACGAGGCAGTATCTGCTGATAGCTGCAAGCAGGGACGTCGGAGAGCGGTGGCACTGAATCCCTGACCTTTCAAACGAGGGACAACAGGGGGAAAGCTGTCTTTTCATGAGTAATTTTATGATTTATCAAGATCGAATTGAAACAAGTTGTCTATAGTTTGTTTTATTATTTTTGAAGTCAACATTAGTATAACTAGCAGGCCCTAACCAGATTTGGACACCAGGGGAGGCGAAGATTTTACTAAGAGGGGTCCAAATTTTTTAAACTATGTCTAACACATTTTTCCAGGAAGGGGAAAATTTTTTTCAGGAGAGACTAAGCTCTCTGCGCCCCTCCTAGTTACGGGCCTGACAGTTGGTATCGATTTTTTTGTTTCCATTGCCCTCAACTTTTTTCTGCCCCTCCTGCCCTACCGACATTCCGGCGTCCCTGGTAATAATGCTGCGGATTTTCCTCACAATTGCCGTTATTGTTGCTACCTGTGAGAGGAGTTTTTCGAAATTGAAATTGATCAAGAGTTACTTAAGATATAGTATGAGCACCTTGCGGTTGAGAAATCTTGCCATACTGTCTATAGAGCAACAATTGACAGATGAAATAAATTTTGACATTGCCACTGAAGAATTTGCCAACAAAAAGGCAAGAAAAGGTGCTGTGTAGAAAATGGTAGTTTTCATTTCAGAAACAAAGATGGTCCTAATTTTTTACACATTTTTTACTATTTTTCCCTAGCCTATATGTCATTTTGCTTTTTGTTTAACTGTTACTCACAATGTTTGAGCTTTTTGGTGTATATTTAAAGCATACCATATTTAAGCATGTGAGAGTAGCCTACTGTAATATTATAATGGTGAACAAACTAGTTAATACATATACAAAACTTCAAGAGCCAGTCACTGTGCAATACGTATTTTTATGGGCTTCGGGGGCGCCAAACTCAAGGGCCGCCCCTGGCAGCCCACACTCTAGCTACGCCACTGACTACTGTTTTCTCACATCCAACACAAGCTTATTCAATGCTTTTATACAGCCTACAACCGAATGAAATGAGGTTGTTACCATGCTTGTCTTTATATAATCTTACGCCATCAAAACAAAGATTTCAATTGAGAAAAAGCGCTGTTTCTGTAAGAGGTCAAATTAGCATGAACGTATGATGAAAAAAACTGGAGTAGACGGGACCATCAAACATTCCGGGTAACACTCCGAAGACATTTTGTAAAAACAAACCGTTGTTTCGCCAATCAAACTTCGATCACGAATAAACAGGCACGAGCATAACAAACCTTTTAGTATGTTCAACATGCCAAAATCACTAACTAGGACGAAGTGGTAGAGCTGCGCCATGCATATTTGTAAGCATTTGTATATTTCCTTATCAAAAAATAATCGTTTGTGTTTGATGCTGTTGAAAACGCCCATTGAATTGCCAGCACAACCAGCCAGATGTACTGCGACACCCAACAGGTAGCTTGGCACAATCTCTTTTTTTTATGTGAGAGTTCACTTTGACCTCTTTGTATGATATATTAGTAAGTTTATTTCTGTTTTAACAGGAGTTCTTATTAAAAGAATTGGTGGTTTCCAGTTTTCCACAGAACCATTTCAGTAAAGATAATGCTACCCAGTTGCTAACATGCAACAAATGTGATAATCTGTGCCATCGTTTATTCAGCAATGACAAATACCATGACAAAGTGCTAAAAGCAGCAGTAAACGCTCCAGAACTGTTAGCTCTCATATTTGTGAGTTTGGTCCATGTGCGTCTAGCGCAGCTAATTCATGCGATTAAAAATATTTTTCGCTGTGAGATAGGCCTACTCAGAAGTCGCAGCTATACGCTCTAACAAGATTGAGGGGATCTTTGGCGAAGACTGAATCAACAGCCTGCCTTAACCGTTCAACCCATTACCTAACTGGGTCACCTGCAACTCACATGCATATAGTTGCATTTCTCAATTAGATCGCTAACGACCCACATAGAATGACCAACCGTGTTAAGAATATGTGGGTCACTAGCAACCCATACCCTCTATATAGTGCGTGACGCTAGTGATCCACCCTGGTTCTGTTAAACGTTTCTGTTGAAGTTACAAATATTAGTATTTCGTTTTATGAAAACAATGCCCACAACAAGCAACTTGTGCAATGCATGAAGGGTGACAGTGTTGCGACAAGTTTTATTGTTATACTGTACTGTGGTGCTTGAGTTTTCGTTCGGGTCAATAACGACCTGTTCAGTCGTTTACGGGTCAAGCCAAACAGACATGAGAGCCAACCTTGACCAAGCAACTATGGCAAGAGTTTTTTTAACACTGATTATAGTTCCGTAAAAAATCAACAGCAAAAATTTGCCACAACGGCTTGTTTACGTAACGCGATGTAAGTAATGCGTATAAACAATTTCAACTAAACGCGAAAACACAAAAACACGCAACACATGAGCAAAGAGGTTCTGCAATTTTTAAAACTCCACCATGCGAAAATCATCGCGACGTTTCAGGAACTTGGTTAAAAGTAAGCGTTCAGGCCTGGCGCATAAAGCTCTTTTTCTATTTGTTTGTCCATAAAACCGTCTATCTACAGCTGTTCACATATTAGATAAATCTTCTTTAGCTGTAATCGTTTGAAAGACCAAAGTGCATCGGGTTAGCATTATGGTGTATGTTTATATTTTCAGCTGAATTTCCTTATTCCCCATTCTTGGTTTGTTTTGCTCACCTTTTTGGAAGTAATAGTTGGTCACAGACGTTTAGACGTATTGTTAGTGATTCAATTTCCACCAGTGTTATCAGTGATGCAATACAACAGGGGTGGCCAAACTTTTTGATCCGAGGGCCGAATTCGGGACTGTCTGGCCACTGGAGGGCCGGATACAGTGCGATTAACTTAATCTATGCAAAAAGAGGTTGTTAAAATGTGTTGTAGTACAATAATAACAATAAAATCATCTCATTTTGTTTACACTTTTATAGTGCTGTTTGCAGCTAAGTGCTGCTGCGACAGACAAGTCAATAAGAGAAGGCAGCAGCCAATGCTCTTGCACTGCTGTCCACAGTCGGAAATGTGGTGCTTGAAAAAAATGTGCAAGGTATTTGACGAGCCGGATTAAACTGGTCAGCGGGTTGGATGCGGCCCGTGGGACGTAATCCTTTTTGATCAGGGCTGCACAACCTTTTCGCTATTTCTAGCCGTATTACGTTTATTTTAATGACTTACGCGAGCCAGTGAGTTCAATATATTTTTATTTTTTGGATTGTTTCTGTTCTGCTTCCAGCCTTCCACACACTGAGCCAAGCCTGCCTCCACACGTATGCTAGGACATCTTTCTACACAGTACCTCAGACAGTAGACAAAGAGTTTTTGTTAATGCACGGCCGCCATAACTTATATTTTAAATTACAATTGCACGGCCGCATACATTTTTATCGAAGACCGTGCCTGCGGACATACGGCCCGCTGGTTGTGCACCCCTGTTTTAGACTGTACTCAATATAACCGTGAAAGGAAATCCATAATGCACAACCGTGACTTGTGTTGTTGCTGATGTGAATTGGAATGTAACGCACTTTGGAAATAAAATTATAGAGATTAACCATTGACACTTGCAGCGGCGTACGCAGAAAATTTTCATGGGGTGAAAATTTTCAAATTTTCATGGGGTTCATTCAGTGGCATACGGCGGTCATTAGTATTTGATGTGCGCTTTTTGCGACGTCATATTCATGTTTTCAAGCGAAGTTTGTTGACATAATAGGCATATTCTTCTACATGCACTCCCCTTATTTTTGTAAAAAAATCAAGCCCTATACACTCCCCTTATAATAAAGTTTTTGTAAAATATCAAGCTCAAGGGGGGGGGTTAAACCCCAACCCCCCTTGCGTACGCCCTTGGACACTTGCACACGTAATGCACATAAAACGAGGTTGTCGTCAGTGATACTGGGCTTATGGGAATTGAGTAATGAAATGTACAACCGCTTTTACTTTAAAAAGTGCATCGTATCAGCACTAAACAAACTTTTTATGCAAATTGATGCGTTTGAAACACGTTAAACGAATATCACTAATAAAAGCTTGCGCGAGAGGTCCCTTGGTGAAAAAATCGTCAAAAAGTACTGAAATGCGCAGAATTCACAATCATATTGAACTCCTAGTAGACTTGTAAATCTTCACCATTAGCAAAGTGAAATGCTCTCTAACGTCTCGTTACCGCCAAGGTCCTTCTTATGTCAACTCTGAACATATTTCTCCCTGCGTTTTCCAAATTTTGAAGATTTCAGTAGAGTAGACCTACCTCGTAAAAAAGTGATTGTCTATTACAGCTATGTCCAATCCAAATGGCTTCCTTAACCAAACATTTCAGAAGATTTCAGTAGACCTACCTCATAAAAAAGTGATTGCCTATTTCAGCTATGTCTAACCCAAATAGCTTACTGAGCCAAAAATTTTGTCACTGTCCACATTGAATGGCTTACTTTGATCTTAGCAAACTAAATTTAGCTTAAGCTACTATGCTAAAGCGTTCAAATCCTAACTGCAATGGTAACAGACGTGATAAAGTGGTACTCAGTACAACCTGCATCAAAAACGTCAAATTCGAGATTATCAAAGTAAGGGCAAGTTGTGAATATGTAGAATACTTTTACTACAGTGAAAACCTAAATTGGGCCGCACAAAACCTTCGACTGGGCTGCGTGCTGGACATAGCTGGTCTATCAGATTCACCTGGCCACTTTTACGGTGGCGACATAGGCGTGTTCAAAGTAATAAAGATGAAATTTTTGCAGGTCAACGCCTCCGTTTTGGTTGAGTTTGAGGCTTTTTGGCCTTCGAATTGAGGACCATTAACTTTTCCAGAATTGAGTGGAACGCACTATTCTAGTTAACCTCTACAACTGCAAAAATGTCTTACAATAGGCTAGTATATAGTATCGTGATATTCCAAGTTTAAAAGATAGACATAATCGCCGACAACGTAGTGGAAAATCAGGAAATATTTTTTGCCAGCCCAAGTTTCACTGAACACTGCCTTTAGACTGGACGGTGATATAAAGAACAAAGAGGAGATAATGGGGATTATTACGGTTCGAATAACGTTGCTTATAGCTGCAAACAAAATACGGAGCACCTCTCAAGCTGACGCCCGCCTGCTTTAATGTCTGTTATAGCTTTTCGTGCGTTCGTGAGAACGTCGACAATGTCCTGGCAGCAAAGCAACATTTTTCTAACAAGATTTGAGAGCGGCTTCACGTGGCTTCTGCTTCGGAACAGCCGAATCCTGCTGACAGCGCTTTCACGATGTAGGCGTCGCTTTTCGAACCTTCCCTGAATTCGTCTTTGGTCAGTTTTCCGTCGTTGTTCTGAACAACATGCATGCACACAGTAACTCTTATGTCAGAAACACTCTTCCATCATCAAACATTTTAAAGAACATTTCACTGCCATAGTCGAAACAAACTGTAAGTTAACGTATGAACTCTAAACTCTATTAGTTTTAGTTTTGAAAAAAACGTATTCGTTGATTGCAATATATTTTACGATAGCAAAGTTCTCAAAAACCAAGGCGTGACCAACAAATCGACTGTCCATGCTGACCTAATACGTGGCAAGTACTGAGTATAATTACTGTGATCGTGGGGACGTATGTCAGCTTCGTAACGCATCTGTCGTCACGCTTGCTACCTCAACGTTTCATTAGCATTTGAACTGAAACGTTAGACAAAATCATCAACATTTGCTGCATTACAACTTGATAATCAATATTATCATTAAGTATGCATGAAAAGTGGCGAATGGTAAGGTTGTGCCTCACTGTATCCAGACATTACGAAGTAAATCACGCAGAGGTTTTCAGAAACCGACGTGTGGTTTATACACACTTCGCTAATTGGAGTGAAGGCAAAAAATGACCCATCCTATGCTCATATCTACAAGTGTCAAGAAGTGAACAAGTCTTCTTCACCAATTAACTTGCAACCAGGGCTACCAGATGCCATTTCCAGGCAGAGCCAAACAGTTTAAAGTTCAAAGAAAAAAAAACGAATAATAGCGAAATGTCCAGCTTTTACAATGTTTCGTTCTTGATCTGAGTGGATTGTATTTGTTTGCTTCCGGGTATCAACATGCACGATCGGCGCCCTCTTGGCGTCTGCGACTAGGTTCAAAAAAGCTGAGCAACAGGAATGCATTGCCACCAAAAACAGCGTTGAATTGTTAGTTCACAATCAGCTGCCCTTGTTTCCCTATTTGTCGATCTCGCTTTTATAGCCTGGCGTGCTGGATATAAGCAAAAGTTAAGAGAACGTTATTTTGGGTCAAATGATTGCTTTCACTTAAATTTCGCCCTCGGGAATAGACTGATGGCATTCAGACTGCAACTAAAGCGCCGTCAAAGATCAATGAAATATCTGCCATCTCGAAATACTTAAATTTAATGAGGGTTTTTAGAACTGTGTAGAATACTTGAAAGTTAAACAACAAACCTAAGGTCAAGTGAATTGAATGGAAGTCTGCTTTGGGTCGAGGATGTACATCAGTCTTATCTGCAGCAATATAGAATGCAGCTTATGTTCAGTACAGATTCTCTCATTTATATTGAATGTCTAAAGTACGTCTTGAAGTGCCTTCTACAGTTGCCAGCATGTATAGTGACAAAGAGATGCAAACCCCTCTCCATAAAAAGCGAATTGAAGTAGAAACCAATTCTGCCGATTTAAACTGGTGATTACAAGTTCGAGTGCGTGGCATATAGGAGCACTGAGGTTAGGCCGGATTTATACGTGGTCAGCAGCATTTCGAATCCAAACTTTGATTCTTGACCAGGAACCACATTGCTTTCTGATGTCATGTGAGGTAAGGACCAAGTATAACTTTAACGTTCAATCTCAGCACACCACCAACATCCTTCCGGAAAATAAAACTATTTGAAACTAACCAAGTTCATTGCCGGAAAGAAACTAGTGCCGTTCTTTTACTGAAAAATGTCGTTGCTTGAAGTTGTTTCTTTGGTCCTTCCGTTGCGTTTGAATGGCTGTTTTTTAAACTATAGTTAGTGATAACCACACTTGTAGCAGATTTTCTACCTGATCCATTTGAGTGAAGATTTTGTCCACCCGTTTCTGTGGAGTGTTTTCGTCTTCAGGCAGATCCATAGTGTTGCCCTTAGAAAGAGAGCGTCGTTCAGACGGGATAGTTCAACCGAGTTGCAGTTATAAACATATCATAGGACATACGCTGGGAAACAGGAGCTGTAAGGCGACAAAATGAAATTAGTGCAGCAAACCCTAAAAATTTGTAATTTGTTCCAAGCATTTTTCCAGTAAAATTGATGTATTGCTTACTGCGATAAACACAAAAAACAGTTTTTCGTTCATACAACCTCATCATCTGGACTTCTATACATTATGCAAAAGTACTTTTTCAAAACTTGTAAAAGTGCATGCTTATCTTGACCTTAATTTAATGCCATTAATTATTTAAACTGTAACCACTTGAGGTAAAATAAAGTTGCTTTACCGTTCTACTCCTAATTATTCATGAAAGCAGTTCTTTTCCGCTTTTCAAAAAAATACATTACAATAGAAACTTTATCTTACAAAGAATTTGATTTTGAAAATGTTTTGGATTAATTGCACCAAATATACCTAATTCTAGTGTCTGTTAATTCTAGTATATGGACCTATATGCAGTTTCAAGCACAAGCACTTGTTTGCTACTTCGCTCAAATGATCTGGGATTAACTCAGCTTTACTGTTTACTTCTCTATCGGATTTGTTTGAGGAGTATGAAATACAACACATAAAATTGTTTGGTTCTAATAAAAAATACATTTCCTACGGTTGTATAGGAAGGATAGATACACTTATGATAAAGAGAACCGCGCATAAACACTGCTCATTTTAAGGAAAGGTTAGTAAATATGTGGGCAAGCTCAGTTCAAACTAACAAATTTCATTTAGGGCAACACTCTTCTAAGTTTTCTCGTATTTCAGAATTTTTGCAAATATGTTTCTTTAAAAATAGTTCGATACCTTCACAGTTTTGGGTCAGTTGCTGTCATAGGCATACGGGAAGGCGTTTTGTAAGGAGTGGTGGAAACTGTTTTCCATGAAAAAATTATCGTTAACGATTTTTGACGCAGACTGCGACGTCAGCCTTTCACTACGAAGTTATGCTCATCATCTGCAATTTGACAAAGTCAACAGAATAACGCCCATTAGAAAAACTAAAGCCCAAAAGGAAAAGGTCATCGAATCGTTTCACGAAAAAGAAATGACAAGAAGGTCAATATCTGCCTATATTAGTTCTGGTTTTACACGTTTCATTTCACAACTGGCAATCCTTTTCACACAAAAATAATTTTGTGCCATGAAAATTACACTGCCGCGATTAGCGAGATTTTCGACAAGCTTTGCACCACAGCAGAAAGGTTGAAGCACTCCACATCCCCATACCGTGCCGCTGCGGGTGTTATGATTGATATAATGCAGTTTGAGAAATAAGCCTTATGTTTTCATGATGAAAAATGGAGAATTTTGTTTAAAAAAGTTGAGGCTGATAAGGTTTTGACCTCTCATCGTGTTAAACAAAAATGACAAAAAGTAGAAAAAATGCGCATAAAGCTACGCGAAACGAGATCACAGCTGCTTAAATGTACAACCCAAGTCCAACTTTACCAAGTAGAAAACGCTCATACGACTAAAGTCAAAAGTACGGGACGGGACTCAATGCAAGGTGCCGTTGCCACGTACTACGTTAATTTGCTACCCAATGTGCAATGGCTGAAAAGTTCTTCGACCACTGTCAATAACTCAATATTTTCTTATCCAAAGCCAGAGCCGCAAACAGCTGACATCTTCGAGGGGATACAAAATGATGTAACTTGTTGCTGTACATAAGAAATAAATATGTTTTTAAAAATTTCGGGGGGCAATTGCCCGGTTACCCCGTCTCTGCTTGCAAGCCTGTTCAAACCACACTTTAACGACAAAGAAACTACCGCTTTGCCATAGCAAAAATAAAGGAGCTTTACATACATTTCCCTTTGAAACACACAACGACTGTAAAAGTCAAAACTTTTTGTTTTTGGAAAAGCACAAAGTGGCAGTGAAATATGTTGAGTCAACACCGCGTTGCTAATAGCTGTGATTTCGTATGCAAAGTGATTTATTCATTCTAGTCTTGAGTTTGCTTGGTTTCTATGCCCTTATTTAACCTTTCAGCATTTTTCCCCAAGCAATTGCTTGGAGATTTCAGGTTTGAGGATGTTACGTGGAATCGATTTCCTATCAAAATTCTTTCGGATTGATTGGACTGCGTCAACTTGGTGGAAAAAATTGCTTTAAAACAGATATTTGCAAGTTCGAATCATCGCAAAGTCATGAAAGCAGATGGCAGTCGGCTGATTCCTCGAAAGCTTAGAGCAAACCAGAAATTTAAACTTTTGTCTTCAATTACCACTGCATTCACGAGTTCTTTTCGGGATAGGAAAATATTGGACCGTTTGGACACAGGCACGTCGACTTTACTTGGCGCATTAGGCGTTAAAAGAATCGAGATCCACAAAATGCGCATGAAGCGTTTGGTTGTTTATTTTGTCTTTTCCGGTACCACAGGCTCACAACCCTTTGCTTCAACAGACAACGACCCGCAAAGGAGTTTATCACAAATTAACGATGTGATTTAATATTACAGGCCTATCTTTAATTAACTCACTCTGACCAATGTACGGCATTGCTGCATTGTCAATTTTGATAGCAGCAGCTGATCATCTGTCACTTTTTTTAGACAAAACTCGACGGATGTGCTTGAGAGAAATTAATCTTGTGATTGTTGCTCCTCCATCGTCAACTCTTGCACACACCATTGAGCACGAATCAAAAAAATGTATTGCACCAGAAACACGCTATTCTGCACAGCAAATCGTCTTACCACCATGGCATATATGGCTTCAACGATATCCAGCATCTCTGCCCTTGTGATGTAGCCATCATGGTCTAAGTCATACAAGTTGAACGCCCCTGTAGAAACAGCGCTTTCAAATAGTAATTAATACGCCAGTTAAGAAAATGAAGGTATAAACTGGTTTGAAAGTAGCTATATCAGTAACACAACAATGTATAATAAATTTTGTTTCACTGCTGAGCTTTCCGTTAGTTTGTATATTTTTACATGTTGTGCGACGCTGCTGGAGGTTTAACAGACAAAATGCCGAGGAAAATTGGTCGTGACAGCAGAACAAATGTGAAAAACATGCGTTGACATCTCCTTTGATTGGGTAGCATGCTGCAAGTTTCAAGCTTCACTAAATCGCACCCAGTGCTTATAAGTTACAGGTAAGTCCTTCCGTGTCAACAGGGCCTTTGCATTGCAATGTGGGACCTCCCCGAAAATCATTTGCGGGGTTGGGGGTCCGCAGGATTTTTCAAGGGGGAGGGGCAAATTAAAGCAGTAGTAACATCAACAATGTTGAAAGTAGCACTTACTATGGTTTTACTAGTTACGTCTTTGGCCATCCTTATTCGCTTACTTCGAAAAGACCACGAGAGCTGAAATGAACCATATACCAGTAGTAATCCACACACCACCCTCAGATGAGTTGCGCACTATCGGCGACGCCATCGCTTCTTCAATGTTTTGCTCGTACGCACGAACATATTTTCAAGTCTTTCAGGGTTTGTGAAAAGTTGCGCATTACACAAGACCACTAAATTTAATTTGCGGTATTGCCAAGGTACGCCGAATGACAGAACCTTTCTGTCGTTTTTGAATAGTGAGTAGTTTTACACAAATCTTGTCACGAAATAAGCACAGGTCTGATAATGGTTTGCGCTTTATCTAGCACAGGGTTCACTGAGCTTTTCGATTATTTTGGTTGTTCAATAGAGAACTTTTGCAAAATATCGTGATTTCCTTTACCAATCAGTATAACACGCTCCATGCTTGTATAGGTAACAGTTTGAAGTAGATTAAATAAACGAATTCCCAATTTATTGTTTCTGCGCAGTGGATTAATAGTTCAGCTTGTTTAAGTCTTTTAAAGTAACATTTTTTAAAGTAATTAATTATTATTCTAATCCAGGAGTGCACAGCACAGGGCATGCGTCCCCGATGTGGCACGCCATTGGTTCGAAACAGCAGGCGAGGGATTAGTTTCAGTAAAAGGTGATATTTTTCTCATTTGAAACCCAGATTTTCAACGTTGGTTTAGCGAAAACGTTTTGAAAGCAGAAGTTTTTCGAGACATTAAACTCTTACGCACAGGCTTTAGTAAATATTTATGTGTTGTTACATGTAATAAGGAAGTTCATTGACAATGCCACCAATTATTTGAACATGGTATGGCACGAGACTAGAATATATGAAAGCTTTGACACGCATACCCATTCGAGTTGGAAACCCTTGTTTTCAGTATAGAAACCAATGCATGAGTGAATTCGGACTCACTAGCACAAAGCGAAAATCATGAAGTATGACAAGGAATTCAAAATGCCTTGTATGATTTCAACCAAACGATTGTTTTCTATACTTTTAACCCTGGATTGATTTGGTGGGTTTGGCAAGCCATGGTCAAATGCGGTGACCACGTGATACTTACGTAAGCACGCGTCGGCTTCACCTTTTTGGTGGGACATGTTAAAAGGTGCGCTTGCGGTCGTCCTCGCCCTTTTCGATTTTGCAAAGGGAGTAAGTTCGGGTCACGCTGAACCGACCTTATGGTTAGAGGGGGCTAAACGCCAGGTAGCTGTAAAGAGCTGAAATTCGCGCATGCTTCTACGGTCGTGTTAGCAGTATACAACATAAGGAGCTCTTCAGGGCCAAAATTTTTTTGTTATGAGTAATTCAGTTCAGACATATATGAAATCTACACTACCCCCTTTTGATAAAAAAATCGTATGATATTAGAGTACAAAGTAACTTTGTTAGTGCTCAAACTGCTCAATGAGAGTTATATTTTCAGTGTAGTGTTTGTGATAAACTTTAGTTGAAGGAAAGTATATTTTTTTATTTTTGAAAACCGGGTTCAGCACCCCCGACGTTTTGGTTAGTGTGACAAAAATTGAACGAAAGTATTCCAGGGTTGTAACTTTTTGAGAGACCTGTAGGTTGCACAACATCAGAGATCCGCACAATACGAAGCTTTACTTACAGTCTAGTTTCTCGTCAAGGTCACCTCGTGATGTTACTGACAGAGCCGAGATGAACTCCTTGAATGTTATGAATCCATCCTGCCCAAAACAATTAGGGAGTTTTGAAACTATGAAAACGATATTCCGAATCGATATCGCTACGGAAAGAAGAGTTATTTTCAGTTTTGTGATAAGATTTGTTTCTTTTTCTGACTGAGCTGCAGTTAATTCGGACACATCGCTGAAACTGCAGTATGTTTGCTAACATCGTACACCACATTTGTGGTTTAAATTAACCACAAGAAATTTATTACATTTTTATAAATGTATGGAAAATCATGTCCAATCATATCTTATTTTGCAAACGAAATATAAAAAAACTCTTCCATGATGAAAATTCATCTTATGTCACATAGATAAACTTCATCTTATGTCACATAGTTACATAGCAGCTCAAAAGATCTATTAACAGGGATTGTATCACCTATGAATAGGTTAAACAAATGGTGGCGCACTGACGTTGCAAGAACCTTATCAGTAGCCGGCACTGTGCAAGCATGTTGAATGAATCTAAGACACTAGCTACAAACAAATATCAAACAGGTAGAAAATGCTGAAGTGACCTTATCGGAGTCGAACACGTTGAATACGAAGTGAGCGAATTTAGATGGATCTCCTTCTGGAAAGAACTGTTGATAAACACTCTGAAACTCCTGAAAAGCATGTAAACATAGGTATGGTATACAACAGTTTTACCAGCAAGTAAAACCCAAGACATTTTTAGCATGCTGCGTGCCTCCTTAGTATGTCATGAAGCAATCACTTGAATACAGCAAAGCCAGCAGCTGGCAAAGGTCTGCCCAAGCAGTGCCACAATGACAAACATATAATTATGAACTGCGCTCGATATAAGGATGTCAAGTTTCTGATTAGCGGTAACATTACATTTTGTGAATTTTTGTCCTTCAGCTCCAGCAAGGTTTGAAATGAATCAAGTGTTTCGCTTCAGTGATGGACTTACACATAGGCCAAATAGGTTATGACCTAGGACCTCGCGCTTTTGCCCCCCCGCGCAACTCCTTCCTACGACGACTCATAACTTAAAATTTGCGAAACTGCGCGGAGACATAACTTCACAATTTACTTTGAAACGATCGAAAATGCAAACGTCTTCTAGACTTTTATCAGTACAGTAACAACACGATAATTTGTTTGCTACGCAATATGAGAACGACAATATTGCTTTTTATCGGAGTTCTGGAGTGTCTGGCGGTCTTGCATTGTTGCAAGGTTTTTGTCAGTGGAAGATTGAACATCAAGTAAAAAAGTGCTGTGTGAAAGTTATTTCTAAGATTTGTTTATATTTTGAAAGGTTGGATCTCAGAAAATAGACGGTGAAGCAAAAAAACGGTCACCACCTAAACATGAATAACTTTTGAAATAATTAATCAATTCTTTTTATTTTTCAGATTTACCAAGTAGAATTAATATTCTAAGAGTCTACCAAATTTGACCTTCGAGATGCCATGGACTACTGAGCAAAAGATATTTATAGTTGAGGCATATTTTCGGCAGAAGTCTATCCACGCAGCTGTGCCAGACTTTCTTGACAATGTCTGGTTTTCGGACGAGGCACATTTTCTGTTGTCAGGTCACGTGAACTCTAAGAACAACATCTTCTG
>Ga0210059_1004745_pt1 | contig 21909 bp, 15 predicted proteins | sample Ectturendosymbi2_FD_188042 | JGI IMG/M metagenome (GOLD analysis project Ga0210059, IMG submission 188042) | Ecteinascidia turbinata endosymbiont from Florida, USA - Sample 2 (SPAdes) (version 2) | ecosystem: Host-associated > Tunicates > Ascidians > Unclassified | place: Key West, Florida...
CATATTAATTGGTTGGGCTGCACCGGATAAAAGTTTGGAATTAAAGTGCGGTACGGCGTGTAACGTGTGCTGAGGTTTGAAGAATGGTCGTGACGTCATCACCTACCCATGACGTCACTGTGACGTCATCATTGACGTCACTTTTCCGGAAGTGTGGTAGGTGGTTTTCTTCACTAGACCCCAAGTTTGTACTGCTCCCATGCTAAGCAAATCAAAGAAGATCTTGATGCTATTGAATAGCAAGCAGAAGCCACTTTACCAACTGGCAACCGCAGAACTCTTCCCCAACGAGACACGGAAACAGCAAAAAATTATAAAAGAGCGTTTGGGTCTGATGCCTTAGATTAGTGTTTTTTAGTTTATGCAACCACACAAAACCTTATTTCTTAGCTTGATGGTCACTAATGGCTCAGGCGAAAGGTTCTTTTCAAGATTCAAGAGAATTAAAAATGAATTAAAGAGCCGCAATATTCCAGGTGAGGTTGTTAACACTAAGACTAAGCAGTCGGTACATTAAAAGTGACAAACTTAGGCAAACAAATTGTGATTAATTGTTAGATAATCTTGTTATGAAGAAGGCAGGATTAACTGTTCACTGTGTTATGTTTAGTCTTTCTTGATTTGATGATTGTAGCTTTTTATTTCTTTATATGTATTTCAATAATGACAGCATAAGCGAAATTTAAACCAGTCTAATCGCCACGGTAGGCATTGGTGAGCTCAGCCCTTCCAAATTTAAATATGAAACACTATAAATCAGTAAAGATTTTATCAAATGTTCAGAATGTCAAGTCCCCTTGCGAAAATTTCAGCCCCCTATTGAAGACTTTCTGGTGACGGTTCTGATTTTTAACTCCACACATCTTTTCAAGCAATAGTTTAGTTGCATTCAATTCTTACCAGTCTGAAAAAGTAAGAAACATGTGAATAGTGAACAATTGAAAGCTTTAGAAGGTTTTCTATAGGCTTTAGAGGAATCAGCTGATTGGGCTCTGCTTTCTTTTTGTGATGTTTCAAACTTGCGCATATCTGTATTCAAGTAACTTCACTCCACAGTAATACGCAAGGAATCAATCACAGATTTTTATCCCTTGCTTATTTCACCTGGGAAGTGAAGTTACGCGAATCGTGAACCTAACAGTTACAATCATTTGGGTGCATTTTACATGAGGTGTTTTGCTTGTGTGTGTCAGATATTTACAGCCGTGGTAAGAAAGTTGCAACATGGTCCTCACATTGTGCTTTAAAGTCTTTATGCCGCCACGCATACTATATAGGTGCAGTGTGTTTGTTTTTTTGCAATAGAGATAAGAAACCAGAGATGTGATTCTTATAAAAAGCGTAGACCATGTGTTGTGTCAAATATTTCAATTGTGGCGATTTCGGTTGGTTTTCCTGTGGCAGTTGATAATCCTGTTCCGGCCAGCCAAGTAGGATTTCAACAATTCCATGCAATTTAATGCTTTTGCGTCGAAGGCAGCAACAAACGCAGTGATCGTGGACACTCCAGTAATGATTGAGAACTTCTTAATGACCATACTTTCAGAGCATAATTTTCCGATTTTCGTGAATTGATTCACGCTTTCCTTTTTTTTCGCAACAATGGGTGAGGAGTTCTCACAAGTGGATTAGCCTACAGCCTCACATCAGTTAAATCCAGTCCTATGTGTAGTACTAATGTGTATAACATCAATCGCAATACTTTCACAAGAGCCCCTTTTAAAACAGCCTAGGGCCCTGCAAACGATGTAAAGTATTTGTATCAGGTTTGCTATTTTAGGGTATGTAGATTGCAAATACAGTATTAGAAAGTAGGCTATAGTATGAGGTGTTAAATTTAGAATACTCAAGTTGCGTTGGCTGAACCACTTTCGGAGATAGTGCAAGTTGCCGTATGTAGCCTATAGCCTAACACTTTTTGGTTGATTTTGAAACGGTGGTTTTCAGAATGTACCGTACATTTTTTGTATTTTTAAAATGTACAATACAAACAGGGTGGGCCAAAAGTAGACGTGCTCTTGATTGCTTTTCTATATTGATGGCTGAACTTTTGGGAGGGCATTGACAAATACTGGATCGTTCCGGTAAGAAAATTATTCTACTTTCACCACTGCGTACAAAACACACTTTTTAAGTTACAGACAAAAAAACTTATTGTAAAAAGGTTGATTTGAAATAAGAGCACATTACAATGATTTAAATCTGCTAATCACATTGAAATCTTGGCTCCATTTTCATCTATACGTAGCCTAGTCTAAGTCTGTTTGATGCTGGCAGTATACCAGGGTCATAATGCTAATAGCCTACATGATAATGTTAAATCTGCAGACTTGATGAGATTAAACCTACAAATCGCTGCACATATTGCTTGCCATTCTAGAATAAATACCTACATGTAAGCCTACATTCACCTCAAAGATTTACTATAGGCAGTATATCAGATCAACGTAATCTTTCCTAGCTTGAATTTGCATTTTCAAGTTGCAAAAGATAAAAAAGAAAACAAAGCTTTTTCTCTTCGATTCCTTAAAGCACATACGTGATATAATATGCACTAGGTTAACATTTTATTTCCAGGTTAACATTTGCTTTTGACTGCAATGTGTGGTATTATAAATAACAGTTTGATTAATTTTTGAGGTGAACATTTGTACTGAACAGAAGCAAGCATATTAGTAACGATTTTTTGTTTTTTTAATAAATTTCCATTAACTTTTCCACTGTCCCACCTGCCCTACCACTTTTCCGGCGTCCCTAGTAAAAGAGGAAAATTGTTATGTTCTGCGTCAAGGAGCCAACAATGGCGTCTACTTTCTGACAATCCATTTACAAGCTTTGGCCTTCCCCCAGGCCCGTAGCCACGGCGGGGCATTCAGTGGCAGTGCCCTCCCAAAATTTTTGGTGCCTTGAAAATTTTGCTTTAACAAACATATAATAAAAAGAATAATCTAACCCCCTAAATTGTGTTTTTCCCTCCAAACTTTAAAGTTTGGCTATGGGACAGGCCATCTCCTCTAAAAAGTATTTGTGATACTGTCAACAATTCAATGAATAATGATTTTAAATTGTATAATTTCTCTAATATACCTGAAACCTCACCAGTTCTGTTGGTGCATAAAGCATCATTACAATTATAGCCTTACCACTTATGTTGATGATGTAATGGAAAGAGTTTTACTTGTCGGGAAAAGCAATTTACTTTGTCTAATTAAACAATTTGCTAACTCTTCTGCTTTTTGTAAACTTATGCCCACTCTAGTTTTTATGACGCCAACCCTGTCAGCAAATAGCAATCATAGAGTTCAAACTAAAAATCCCTCTCAGCTACTTAAAACCTTACCAGTTCTCAATGTCAAGAATATCTTTATCTAAGCCAGCTTTTTCATCTTCAGTAACATCACTGCTGCTTGTAAGTTCACCAACTTTCAACAAGTAAGGTCCGGCCATACTGGTATGGCAGCATAACAACATTTGGAAATTCTGCAGTGTCACTGTCACTCTCAAAAAACTTGCCATTGCTGGGTTTTGTGCGATATAAAAACCACAGCATAATCAAGTCAAGTGGCAATGTCCATCTTTTACTGCAGTGATAATTAGGACAAGTTTTTGCAACTTTTTTATAGCTTCCTAAATACTCCAAATATATGTAGTTCAATGTTTTGAGCTGTTTCCAGGAATTTTACATTGCAACTTTTTCAATTTTGGCATGCAACTTTTTACTGCAATTTTTATCAAGTGTTGCACAAAATGTAAAAGTGTAATTAAAAAAAATGCTACAAAACTGTTTCAGTTTAATTATATTCTCTTTGATTGCATGAAAAAGAGCTATATGGCAGATTAGCTGCATCTTGATGTTATCCATGGCGAAACAGTTGGTTTGCAAGCTAGATGTTTTACAACCCCAGCCAAGTTTGACAGTGCTCGAACTCAATTAGAGGTGGAAGTGCAGAAAATCTTGGCTTTTGGCCTAATTTGCGCAAATGAAAATAGGTTGTGTCAAGTCTTTTGCAGTCAAATGTGCGCTTAATGTAACTTTCGTTGAAAATTAATGCAACTTTCTTACTGCAACAAAAACTTGCCGTAGTAATAATTATACTCCAGGAGAAATGTGTTGCATTATGCGGCAGGTCACTAGCAAGAAAATGCAATGCTTCAACATGAAGTAATACGCATAGAGAATGTTCTGACATGATGTCACAGCGCTGTGACTCAGTAATGGCAGATTGTCGAATTTTGTTTGCTTCCCACAGCTTAACTGCACAGCCAATGTTGATAAAAATTAGTTATTTTGAATCAGAATGAAAAGTTTTATCAATGTGAACAAAAAAATCAAACAAAAAAGTAATTTTTTTTTTATTTGAGACGTTTCGGATTATTCTTATCCATCATCAGTCAAAAAATAATGACTATTATTTTTTTTTCAGCCGACTAGTATTTTTGACTGATGATGGATTAAGAATAATAATCCGAAAGTTTGTCTCAAAATAAAACATGTATAGTTTTTTGAAGGCTTATTTAGTGTTGATGAAAAAAATTAATGTCGGCTGACCTTTAAATTTAGTGTTAGGGCCTTGAATTGCGGTTAGCGTTTAGGGTTAGAAAAAAATTAATCACCAGTTTAATCCTTTAGTCTGAGAAGCAACTGACATACAAGAATTGTTCAAATATTTTGCAGAGGTCAGCCACAGAAAAAATTGTATTTTAAATTCTTTCTTGTTTAACCCTGTATAATTTCGTGAAGGAGTCTGAAAAGCAACTTTCTCACCTTAATTGTAACTTTCTAGTTCCTGTGTTAACTCCCCAGTTGACATTCTTACCAGGCAGTGCACATAGATACATTTTGCATAATTAGTTTCATAAGAAACAGGTTTTGGTTAGATGTGTGAAATACCTTAGATGTATCGATGCATTGTGGAGCCAAGAACACTGAGATGCTTTCATCATTTAATATGACACATTTTAAGAAATTTGTACGCATTCTTATCTACAGCCACCTTCAAAAGTTTAAGACCACCTGCCTGAAATTTGGATTTTTACAACAAGTTGGGAAAATTGTCCATTTGTTTCATCACATTGTTTTTATGTTGGAAGAACATTGTTACATAACTGATGCTTTTATTACAACATTTAAGAATGAAGTTTTTAACAATCTACTTCTTTTAGAAAAAAAGTCTGCAAAATTAATGCAAATTTTGCTGCTGAAAATGTGGGCAAAAAAGGGGTTATCACTATGGATGTGCATTATGGATTAAATAGACACAGTGTATTCCACATGGAAAGGTGGATGGCAAAGTTGTTCTATGCCATTAAAATTGATTGACCAAGATCACAAATTTTATCTCAGCTCCCCATAGGAACAGTGAATCTGAACAACCCAGAAAAAGAAAACTATTTGTTCAGTTTCTAGTATTCTGCTATCTTCCATGTGGCTATTGTTGCAACCTCTCCGGTGGTGTTACGTCGATTGTGTGATTCACCACGAACGGGATGTGTGTGAAGAACAACACCATACACATATGTAGCGCGAACAAGCAATAATAGAGTGATCATGGCATGTGAACTCTATTGTTGCTTGCTGCCACAGTGCGAAGCTTTGCGCATATGCCGCTTGGGATTTCCGATCGCAACACTATCTACAGCAACCCCATCCTCTGCACCCAAAATAATCTTTTGCTCATAAATGCAATTGCAATATATGCTGGCATTGACTCCGTGACTGCTAAAATAGCAGCAAAGAGCTTAAACTACCACTTGCGATATGCTACTGAGGGACTGGCTCCACTGGCCAGAGCAGAAAATGGCAGCTCCAAAAGACATGGCTCTGGCTTTGGGAAACCAGATTTCAACGTTCCCAAAAAATGCCTATTATGTACAATTGTTTCAAATGATCTATCAGCATTTAAAGGAGACGATTCCTGTAGATTTTTTCATATTATTGGTCTTGATGATAGTTTTTTGAGTACTCCAGAGACTTAGTGGCAAGCAAATGTTGCATACCAGCAATGAAAATTTATTGTCAACAATATTCGTGTTGTAAATGATTATGCTGAACATCAGGTAAAACTGCTAACATTTTAATGGTTTGACACACACAGAGAAGCATTTTCAATGCATTCTACAAGTAGTTAAAAACTCTTGCCACACTTTACCAAACACAAGAAGGAACCTGGATGTGTCATCTTGGTTTCTTGCTCTGTAAGATAACAATCTGAAGTAATGAAAGCAATACTTATTTTTTACTCAAATCTGTGTGATTTATTGTTTATGATTGAACTATATTGTTAGTTTGTACATGTAATTCACTGTGTTTTGTCCAAATTGGGTTACAACTTGACACAAGCCAACTAGTCGCCAACTTCCAACCTAAAAACTTGGAGAGGGTTAAAATTCTCGTGTATCTCTTTAACCAAACTTGTTTTTTAACTGAAATTTTGCCTTTGTGGCCATAACTTTTGAAACAGAAACAGTGACAAAGCCAGTGAAGGGCTCTTAAGACCAAGATTATTACCTAATTTCCAAGAAAAAACTGAGTAAAAAATTTCTCGTGTGGTTAGACCCCAGGGCCCGGTGACCTTGGCAAAAATCCCTAAATGTACCCCACTTATGACGTTACCCACAAAGAACCCAAAATCCAAAACTTTCCAACTTGCATCTTTTGAGGGCTTGAACAGCTCTTTAGCTCAGTTGCCTGGCAGGCTACGGAGTTGCAGAATTGTGTGAAAATAGTGGCTCATGCAGGATTTCACAGTAAATCCACCTGGAACGGAAGGTTTTAATGGAGTTTTGCAACCCTTTTGTGTTGCCTCAGTTTCAAAGAAGATGTTCTGGGCCTGGAGACTTTCAATCTTCTAATTGCATGTTGTGGTGAAGATACAGCAGTTCAACTTTGATAATTTTTGTGAAATATAAAAATGATAAACAAAAATGTATGAATCAACCAAATTTCAACTTGGGAATGTTGATGACACCTGACACAAAAAAATTCTGGCGAAACTGTCTCGTTTTGCTTTTGGAGCTTACAATCTCAACTACAACACTGACAGTGGCACACTTTGACCCACATTGTCAAGCCTTCACCTGTCAATATGTGTTGCCTTCACTTTACTGCTAACAGCAAACTTGAATTAGAGCTGCGGAATTGTCATTTTGACAAGTGTCAGATGTCTAAAAGCAATAGTGCAGCATCAGAATTGCATGTCACTATTTTCTAAGAAACAATTTTCAACAATGACAGCCCAGATAAAGACACTAGACTCTGCATTAAATCTCTCTTCAGTTAACCACTTCAGAATAATCTTGCAAAAGCAGCATGTAGTGAGATTGCAAGGGTGCATTTAGGAGGGGAAGAATAAAAGAGGATTAGGTCATCAGCAAGAACCTAATAATGACAGTATTTTTTATTTTGTAGTCAAATTATTTTAAAAATGATAGAAGACAAGCAAAGTGCTGTTGCAGCCTCTCTGGTGGTGTTTCGTTGATTGTGTGATTCACCACGAACGGCATGTGCTCGAAGAACAAAAATATATGTATGTGGCGCGAACAATAGTAGAGTGATCTTGGTGAGTGACATCTAATGATGCTTGTGAACTTGGTGAACAGTTGATTGTTCTTGCTAACGGTGACGACGAGAGTGATCTCGCCAGGTGATCTCTATTGTTGCTTGCTGCCACGGTGCGAAGCTTTGCGCACATGCTGCTCGGGATTTCCGATCGCAAGAAAATGGTGTTGTGACCAGGATGTAGAGGTCGTGCCAAGTTCGGCCTTCACACAAAGAACGTGCAATCAGTGTGGTTCATTGTGAAAAAGGAGGGGATGTTGTTGCAACCTCTCCGGTGGTGTTGCGTTGATTGTGTGATTCACCACGAACGGCATGTGCTTGAAGAACAAAAATTATGTATGTGGTGCGAACAAGGAATAGTAGAGTGATCCCGATGGAGTGATCTTGGTGAGTGACCTCTAATGATGCTTGTGAACCTGGTGAACAGTTGATTGTGCTTGCTAACGGTGACGACAAGAGTGATCTCGTCGGGTGATCTCTATTGTTGCTTGCTGCCATGGTGCAAAGCTTTGCGCACATGCTGCTCGAGATTTCCGATCGCAAGAGTACCAAACAGCTTCTGCTAGCGGTTTTCAATTGTCAATTATTTTTTGGAGAAAGATGGTTTTGCTTAAACCATGCTCAGCGCAAGCAGGCTTTCAATTCACACACCTCCACTAGAGTGCCTTGTCTTTTACTGAATCTTTTGACCGTGTTTAATGCAGTAGCAAGCATTCAATACACAAAACTTTTAAGCAAGTACACAATGAACCTAGCAATTTAAATCAATCACAGAAGTGGCACTAACAGGTTATAGATAATGTCTGCTGAAGTTTCCCATTTATTTCTATGAGAAAAAAGTTCTTTTCATGGTATACCAAAAATACAATCCTACTTCATTACAGTCATAAATTTATTTTGAAAAGTAAATTCAAATGATTTGAAGTTGCTGAACTGTTTACATTTTGGTTTGTTTACAAATTTTCATGCTAGTACAGGTGGCTTAGTGGTTTTGGTTTGTACATTAACTTCTATTTTTTTAATAGAACATGTTATAACTCCTCCATGCACATATTAGAATTAGAACATATTATTTGTTTGGTACTTCTGCATAGATGCATTTGCAATAGATTAAAATTGTTTGAATCCATTGCCTTTATGAAGAATGGAAGAGAAAACATTGAGTCTTGTTTTTCCTGAAAATGCAACATCATCTACCCTTGGAGAAGCTCTTAAAAAGGTATGTTTCAGGTTTCTATATGTGAGTTTGTCCCTTGGTATTAGTGACTCGTCAGTGACGTGCCGGCAAGGGAGGCAGTGCCTCCCTTACCATAATCTTGAAATGTTTAAAAAAATTATGGATAGAAAATAACAAATAGAATAAACATTTGTCCTTTTATCGTGAAAAGTTGCAATTACTCTGTAATTCTAATCATTTTCACAGTCAAGTCATCTGAAGTTGCCTATTTCTTCAAGTCAGGCGACAGTCACGAAGGGAGGCAGCGACTGCTTGTGCCTCCTCTCGCCTGGTGGCTTTCGCATTGAGCAGTCTGTCAGAAACTGTTGGTGAGCGCGTGCCATGCAATTAATCTCTCTGTAACTTTCATGTCACGCACAGCTTAATGTTTGTATACACTTTGAATACATGTGCTAGCATTCTACAGTACACTTTAGATCATGTAGTTTACGTTAGTTAACAAATTGAATATGCAGCGCTATGTCCATATAATGGCTGATATGACAGCGCTGCAGTGATGAAGTGGCAAAGGAGGCACCGACTGCTTGTGCCTCCTCTCCGGTTGGCTTTCACATTGCAAAATGCTTTACAAAGTGAGCTGCTGAGCGCGGAAAATGCAACTAATCTCCATGCAGTTTGTGTATTGCCACTAGTGTAATATTTGTAGACATATGTCCTCGCATTCCATAGTCTGGAACTTACTTCGCGTTGAGTAATATGCTGAATATGCAGCGTTATGCCAAATCAGCAGCTGGTCAGACATACAGCAACAGTGCTAAGGCGGTGGACGGAGGCAACCAATATCTGTGCCTCCATAAAAAAGTTTCATTATTACCACATAGTAAGACAATTCTCTGGTACTGATACGGCATCACTGGCTTGATCGACAAACCGCGTTGTAGAAAATTGCTATGAAAATGTGTGGACTACAACAGGATTTTGTGATATGAAAAATCTGCCAAGAAGCCTCAGCAGACATGAGAGGTCAACAAATCACATTCAAACCAAATTGCTTTAAACATTTTTGGAAGCACAAGGACAGACTTGGCTTTGAACGAACAGAGACTAAATACCAACGTCCACAATGCTAAGGTAATTTGCATATTCCATTGAAGCTTTCTGCAGCTGCCGACCATACTGATGGTCAGCATTCTCAATTGGATCACTGCATGCATTGTAGACGTATGCATAAGTTATAAGGTTATCAACTTCTTAATAAAGCTGTCCTATATTTTACCTTTTTTCAAATCTAGAATCGCCTCTGTACCTATGTGTGTGTAAAAATTATGATACGGAATAGAAAGCGAAAACAACAGTCAATCTGCAAGCAGCCACTTGAGTGCTGAATTTATGATACTCCATTCAATTCATACACTCGCAAATTTGGCTTTGAAAGAGACAGTGCCTCCCCAGCCACGAACCTCACCGCACGTCACTGTGGCTCGTGCACAAAAAATTGCAAAGAGTATAGAAAGTTTGTTATGACTGAGGACATGCAAGGACTGAAGATCCCAGCAGTTGCAAATGCGTTTGCATAGTTTGAGCCACAGATCCTTGCGTTTGCAGAGTATTGACAGCAGCTCATCTATTGGAAGAGCTGATATGATGCAACGTTGGATTTAGTTTTAGAAATGTATGAAAACGTAAGTGGAGAGGAATATGTTATTGCTTACAAATGACTGGTGCCAGCCATTTTAAATACTCCTGTTATGACATTTAGGAAAAGGTTTAAAACGATTTTAAAGGGGTTTGATTATCCGTATTACTTTTCCAAGGCCAAAGCTTGTGCTTAGAGTTGTTGACAGATTTAAGCAATGCTGATCTGTGGGTAAGTTGTCAACCGTAGTAGTCATAATGATAGAAGTCAGTGATGTGATAAAGCTAGGCCCGAAAGGGTGACGTCGAGACATGCATGACGTGCCGTTTCGCTATTTGTGAAACTAACACCGTCCTATCACTCTCGTTTTCTGGCGAAAATTCTGTTGTGGTTGTGGGCGGTCCTATTTGGATTAAATAGCCCCCAACATTCCGATTCATGACACGTGGCCAAGTGGCAGGATCGTTTGTCCATCCAATCGTTCCGGCAAATTTTGAATGTTCGTGCTCGTAAGACTCATCAGATGCACCAGCTGACGAACTTCCTACTTTGTCAGACACAACACTTTTGAAATGACTTACCTCACTTCCTGTACGTTAAGCTTCCCCTTTGGTTGTCTGGCATAACATCATCAGTCTGACTGCTTACGTTGTCGCAATTTTCACTGTGGTGTGGCTCTTCTAAAACTTTTTCTTCATATTCTGAGGAAGCTCTGTTAAAATACTTTCTCCAACGCACTATCCCCTTTCTCGGCTTCAGCCTCTTTTGTCTTAGTATTAAATAGCCCTCTTTTGACTGCCACTCAATGTTTTTGGCTTAAGTCACTGGGCTTTTTTCACTCGAGGTATTTAGCTTATTTGCAGAAAAATAACATACTCTTAATAGGTAGCCCAAAATCGACTGTTAAACTAAAGAAAACTTCAGTTCTGTACATGCCTGTCAATATGTGTACTTCACACGTGTAAAATAAAATGGTTGCAGTGAAACCATATCCCGGAAAAGGTTTAAAAATTCCTTTCTCTTTGAACACGAAAGAAGTATATACTGTAAAGTGAGTGTAGATTTTGCAATATCTTCAAATCTACTTTATAATTTTTTGAAAACAGACAGTAGTCTCCTCTAAACTTCCACGAAAGACATCCCACCTTTGCACTTTTTCAGATATTTGCAACATTCAATTTTTAGGCTATATACGGTGGTACATGGACCTCCGTTAGAAGGGGCATTGGTGTACACAAAATTAACGAAAACGGGCAGTGCCTACTCAGCTGTGCTCACTGCTCATTATTCGACTTCTCTGTTGCAAGCATTGTTTTCGAGGGTTCTAGGCAAGGTCATAACCAGGGGCGGCGAAAAACTCCTGGAAATCCCCCCCTGCAAAAATGTGTTGGGCATAGTTTACAACTATTGGACATTGTTTAAAAAATGTGGGCCCCCCTCAGAAAACTCTTCACCCCCCTGGCGTCCCAAGCTGGTTACAACCTGGTCCAAGGTAACATGGATGCATCCACGTTCTCAAAGATGACATCAACTACATCAGGTGTTCTCAAGGTTTGCCTCAATACCAGGGGTATTGAGATTCGATGTTGGGATATTCAACAGTTTTGGGAAGTAAAGCCCAAATACAAACTACACGGAAAAATGCTACAAAGCTACAAACTACACGGAAAAATGGAGAAGCACCGAGCTCATCGTCGTCAAGGACGGGATGGGCAATAGTAGTAGTAGTAGCTTACTCGAACAGATAGTATCCAGGATTCCTACGGAGTCTTGAAAAGCATAGAGAAAGGTTTGGTCATTTTCAAACCTCAATTTTTTTGGCCTGTCAGTATGGAAATAAGAATATAATTTTCCATATTTTATCTTTTGACATGCATTTTAATAATATTTCATTCAAAATTGATAATTTTACTTTCATCGTGTGAACTATTATAGTGCCCCTGTATTTGACCTGGGTATCTCATTCAGAAAACTTTAATTCCGGAAAAAGTCTGAAAATTTATATTCAAAATTACGCAGGAACCCTGAGCATCATTATGTAAGCAAGCATCCCAGTGTTTCATAGTTTTTAGATGCGTCTAAACCAGGGGTTCCCAACCTTTTTACTCCTGCACCCTTAAAAATTTTTTGTGACCTCGCAGTCGCAACCTCTGCAATTTTTAATCAAGAACTTTCAAACGTTTAGCAAGAGAATTTATATTTTTAATACGAAAAGAAAATCAATCCGGGACAAGAAATGATGGCACATATTAACATTTGAATATGAATATACTCTACAAAAATACCACAATCGATTGCTTAAATGTGTACAAAACACATTGAAATCGAAAGACTGCCTTCCAAAAACTTGCTGACGTGTTTCAGTTGAATGACTCTTTTGTTACTGTTTCTTGCTTACGGTTTTTCAAAACGCGGAAATATGATCCTGATAGCAATACGCATGTATGGCTGTGCGTTCAACCAATTTCAAGATTTCTTTTTAATTGACAAAAAAGTGCTAAATCCTGACTCGCATATTTATCTTGTTGCAAATGGAATGAGCACAGCTAGTGCGGTTTCGCAAAGTCTTGGAAACATAGCCATAGCCGTGCACCAATACTCTGCCAAAGTTTTACACTCAAATTGCATTTCAAAAACACGACTTGAACGTAGTTACATACGATCTTTATTCTCTCCATCATCTGACATTTTATCCAGATTGAAAGAGTATGGATTCATAATCCATTTTGCAGAAGTTTCCATCTTCAATATGTCAAAGTACTTATCAAATGGCATCGACAGCACTTCTTAATAAGCTACAATTTCTTTACAAACACTAGGAATCAAACTGGAAGATTGATGTCATCGACTATTTCTTCAATTGATGAAAAATTCGAACAATCGCCTCTTTTCATTCGCCGATAGCGCAGAGACAATTTTGAACGTATTTAGCTTTATGTAGTAATTCTATGTTTATATTTTTGCCTTAACTAAGTAATAAACACAGATCATTCATACTAGTGAATGTGTCACTCAAGTACATTAAGATGTGGTTGGATTCTTACGATTCCAACTCTTCAAGCAGATCGCAAGACGTTCCTCCTGAAAGACCTTGATTTGTTCACGCAGTTTGAACAAGCGGGTTAAAACTCTTCCACGTGAGAGCCAGCGGACGTCTGTGTGGAAAGTCTGTGTGGAAATCTTCACAAAGTGACCTAAAGAGGCAGTGATTTAAAACACGGATCCTAATCCAGTTGATGGTCTTTACAGAAATTTCAAGGGCTTTCTCCAATCTCGGAAGTAAGGTTTTTGATGCCAAAGCATGACAATGAAGGAGACAGTGAGTACCTTACAAGTGTGGAATCTCCGGTGCAGAAAACCTGGTTCATTTCCCAGCATAGCAAGAGCGCCATCAGGGCACACAGAGGCAATACTTTATCCAATTAATCTTTTGCAAAGGAGTTTTTCACAACTGAAACATAAACATATCTTTCTTTTGGTGGTCGTTTTTAGTTCTTCACAGAAAAGGAAGTTCTCCTTTATGATACCATCATGGACATACCTCACCACTGCAGTAAGGTAAATGCAATTCGAAACATCGGTAGTCTCGTTTAACTGGAGGGAGATTTACGAATGACTAGCCTTCATGTGTGAGATAACTTGTTCCACAATACCTAAATTCAAATCAGCAATCCGACTGTGAATAACATGATTTGATAGCGGCACTAATTCAAGCTCTTTGCTTGCTTCTTTTCGAAGATCAGTTGTAGCTATTTCTAATATGTTACGTCTTTTATTAAGCTCTTCTGCAGTAGTATGAGGTTTGTTTAAGGTTTGTTACTTTAAACGCCACTTCATATGACGTCATCAGCAGTGGTTTGTCAACAGATGTAAAACCTATTTTGGAAGGATTGCTCGAGAATCAAAACCCGCTCTGTTTGCTTGCAAATATTTTTCATCATGGTCCACAATATATCGACGTGTTGCAGCTGGGATGGCTTCAAATTTGTGTTGGAGAAAACATTTTCACAGAACACGCATTGGGTCTTTTGCAAATCCTCAGTTTTTCCGATGCAAGTGAAACCAAAACAAACATAGTCATCATTCCATTTTCTTTTCTTCGACATGATGAAGGGTTATGATGATAATACTCAGAAAAGCTTCTATCTCCACTCAATTACGTAGAGCAGACCTTCATATCTCTCCAAATTAACAAAACACATTCAAGAACAACAATTCACTTCAATATGAAACGCAGTGCACACAGTGGCGGGCCCAGACCAGACGTTCCGGGGGGCAGTCAAATAAGGGGCCCCAAAAAGTCCTCATTTGTTTAAACACCCTGGTTCTCTGTGAAAATCGTTGGGTTGGTATCACACTAATGTGGTTACATTTGAAAGGCCAAGAAAGTGGCTATTTTTGTTGGTCAAATTATGCAATCTTTCAGGGAATCACCGCAGTTTAAAATCACCCTATTTACACAAAGTTTGAAGCAGGTTCAAACAGATGGGTCCCGTTTTTCACAAGCTACACATAAAATAGAACAATGTTGGTGTCCCAAACATTCTTTCATATCAACAATAAGTGTTTGAAAGGTATACCTTAAACCAGTGGTCCCCAACCTTTTTGTAACCGCGAACCAGCCAATGCTTGACAATTTTACCGCGGCCGGGGAGTAACCTAGGATGGTTGTAATTTTGAACACTTGGAATGAAGTTACCAGTTTGAACCATCAGATAAGGCTGTTGCATTAAAGTCTACAGCAGAGATCTAAACGGGCCTCATTTTGAAGCCCGAACCCGGGCGGAGCCCGACATTTGTTGTTGAAATCCACTTTAGGCCTGAATGCCAAATTTACTGCTTTATTCAATATATGTGCAACCGCGGGTATTAGTGGTGCAGAAAAGTAAACATGACTAAATAATTCACAATCACTTTTAAATCTCGATTGCTTATACAGTAACTTGCGAAAATGGTGTCTGTCGCTGCGAAAATTTTTTATATGCGATCCCATAATGGCCCCAAATTTTTTCCAGCCCGACTTACAACTCTGGGCCTACAGCTCCGCTCATCTCCAACACTCCCGCCTTATGCTCCAACTCTCTCACTCAGGGCCCAATGCAAGACGTAGGTGTGGAGCCCCTGTGAGCAGGTGATATTACGACGTCATCTTGCTCAGTCAACCATGGTACGACCTTTTTGATGAAGATTTTTTAACAGAATGGTCTACATGGATGTCAAAAAGACGGCAGATTATTGGAGCTGACCTGTATCTACATGACATGATAACACAACAGTTTCTTTTATTTGGAGGGGCGTGGGCATAGCTCATGTGTCCTCCAGCTACGTCAATAGCAAGGAGACGCTGCAAAACATTTGGCCACCGCAACTTTTCACCATTGATTCGCTGCTGATGAATTGAATTCAATGAGCAAGTCTTTGATAGTCTTTACTCAGCCTCAAACCACTGAACACTTGCCTGTAAGTGACAACTGGACTTTTCATGCTCAGCTAAGCGCACAGTAGCAACAGACCAGTCAGAAAACCCATCAATGGATAGTGTGGCATTAACATGGGAAAAAAAGCTTACAATAAAAGCAAATTAACCGATTTTTTCCAGCTGTGCACAGCAGCCATTTCCTTCGCATCACCTCTCCATTGGATATTACACTACAAATAATAATTTCAAAATTTACTGCCTGCTACATCTTTGGAAAATTCATAATTCAAATCTAACTTATGTGGATCTTTCGCTGCAAGATTTCGCTGAGATGCTGAAAGACGTTTACGCCAAGACGCAGGATGCTCACAATTTTTGATGAAATTAACATAAGGGCTGTCGTTTTTCCCCTCGGAATTTGAATGATACTGCTGGCCCAAGGTATTTGCTTATTTTGTCTGACGTTGATTCGATGCATTTTGCTACTTAATTTATTACTTGTGAAACGTTTTCAATTAAAAATTGGTCTGTGCTAGCAACAGGTCTGGCTTAGAACTTGACCCAGGTGGTCTTTCGCCAAGCCTTTGTGATTCAACATGTTTGAACACGATCATTAAACTGTGAAATCTGAAACTTCTGATGTTTAATAATTCTCATCAACATGAAATCAATTTGTGATCTTTAATGTTACTGTTTTTCCGCTTGCTGCATTCGTGATTTGAGTCACAAAATGCATGAATAAACCATACCATAACAAGTTGTACAGGAGACGCGGGAAGATTGTGTAGATCTTAATTCTTCAAGGAACTGAGTGACTCACTATCTGATTCTTCAATCTCGGTACTATTCTTCTTAACGATAAATTTATTTATAGCTCCACTGACACACTTTATTTCACTTTCCTTCGCTGCTTTTATCTTCCTCTTCATTGCTACTGCGGCAGGTTCTACCTATATCACGCTTTTCCAGAATTTTTGTGTACTGTGGAACGTCTTAGTTTCTCTAAACAATATTTAGTTCTTTCAATTTTTAACAAAGTCGCCAGACAGTAAATACAATTAAAAATGTTTCAATTTCGCAATATTTTTGCATCAGTTTTGATTCGCATTTGAGAGCATAAAATATCATTTGCGGTTGGATGGGGTTTCAAGCTTTGTATTGGCCAAATGGAATGGTGCCAGTGTTAATTTACAAAAATGGCCCTGAAAGTCTTATGCATAAAAACAATAAATAGCGAAATGACGATCACGTTTCGAAAAAAAGCTTCGTAGTTACGTGTGTGGAAAGCATATTTATTGCTGAAATGACATTTCAAAAACAAAAAATAATTGTATGAGACCCAATAACTTTCCTTGTGCATGGTCGTTTGCAACCGAATTTTTACACCAGAGTTCTTTCTGTGCCTATGCATCTTGCCTGAAACTTTTGAGTCAAATCGAGCAAGAACTCCGCAAGTTATTTGGATCTGCATCGACAATTTTACCGCTCGTAAGCCTAACAATGTGACAATGACAATAAAAGACGGCGCTGATCGAGTGAAAACCCACGATACATTGCGCAGCCCAAGAGACAAACACTTTTCGAACTCCCTGGAATGATGTCTGGCACACTGGTTGCGAACCACCGACTCCAGAGCGTTTGCCAGAAGTAACTATAACCTCCTGTTTACTAAACTAATTAAGCACAATAGTACATATGAGCATAGTAAGGTTGATGGTGAATTGGTATAGGAATCAGACCGTGTAAATTAAATGGGCATTTGGCTTTCAGGCCCCTTCACCCTAATCAACAAAGTAAAATAAGGAGAGTTGTGAGTCCGTATTTATTTGCTCTTGAGCTCGATTGGATTTCAGCACAACTGGGCGCAGCTAGAGCAGAAGAATTCCCTGTGAAAAATGTGGCTGTAAAACACCTGTTTGCTGATGATATGTCTGTGTGTTATATCGCAAAACACACGTGTTTGTTCCCAACTTCGGTGTCCTCCAACACCTGAATATTTGTTGCGATTATGCTGCTGAACATGGAATTGTTTTAAGTGTTACAAAATTTTCCCCCATTAAAAGTATAAAGAGCCTGCAACACCAAGTTTCCCTAGATTGGCGTAAGTGTGAAGTTTGCCGACCAAGTCAAATGTCTTGGTGTGTTGCTTCATGCCTATGTGAAAGATGACAATGAGGCATGTGAAATCACTTTATTATGCAGCAAACACGCTGAGAAGCACCTGTGCTCGGTGCTCTACTGCACTTAAAAACGCTCGGTTTCATGCCAATGTATGTCTGCCAATCGTGGAGCAAGTACATACAGCCTAATATTAAACCACTCCGAGTTGCTCACAACAGTGCTTATCAAATTTTGCATCATATCCCCAGCAACGAAAGTGATCGACCACATAAAGGTACCCATTTCGTCAGGACATTTGATGCCTTGATTAGAAGAATGTGTGCTTTTCTTAAATGATGCGTATCGTCATCCAAGTTCTTTTGGCGTTCACCACTTTAATTTTCTGTGAGGTTGTGGTGCTTTTTGCAAAGTTGCATTTTTCTCTCACTTAGTAACGCTTCTGTATGGCGATGACCGAATGCAGAAGTTACTGGTGCTTTGTTTCAGTTTTTGTTCCTCTTCAGTATCGACTACTACATGTACCACATAACAACTACCCTGCTAATGCGACGATAACTCCAGGGGCTTGGATAACCGCTCGTCGAAATAATAGAAATAATAATGCTCGCTTTTTACGAATTTCCCGCTTGAGTTTTGTTTCAAGACCGGTTTCTATTAAAAATAAACAAAACAGGTTCAATAACTAATAAATCACGAAAGTATAATAAAGAAGTATAGCTACAAACTCACCGAAATATAAGGAAACCAAGCCTAACAACAACATATCTGAAGTACAGAATTGTACTCCTGACTCATGAAATCAGCGATTTGATCGCAATCGACCACACAAGTCATAGGTGTAGGAGCAAGCAAATTTTTAGGCGTGCGAAGGATTTTTGCCCGAATTTCCCCAAATTTGCCTGAAAAGGTGTTCTGCACTTTTTGCCTACGAGTTTTCTCCCACAAAGATCATGAAAGCCTTATTTGGTGCGACCTCCAAAAAATGGTCTTCATTTGTTTTTCTGCAAATTTTGGGCGCCATTGTTTGAAGTGAAACAACGGTGGGCATCATTTCGCCCAGATTTTCAGGGATTTTTCCCGGATTTTTGACAAATCAAACCTTTTCGAGGTGCACTTGCACCCCTGCCTCCTACACCATTGACACAAATTAATGCAAAATCGGCCGCACTCGACCGATTCACTTCACGCGCGCGTCCGCATACTGCGCGCTTTGCCGACATCCGACAAATGCCCCATTGCCCCAATCGCATGTGATCGATCCAAGCACGCAACGATCAATTACACAACCAAAAAGGTTCCCCACGAACAGGTAATAACAATCAAAGACAGGCCCAGCGCCCAACCAAAATCAGTGAACAAATAAGCCATAAAGAATCGGAAAAAGAAACCACGCAAACGCAGGTTAAATTCTACACACCTTGTGTATGAACATTTTTGTACCGTTGTGTTTTTTTTAACTAATGTGATATATGGACTTACTATTGACAAGTTTAGTACCAGTGATAATGTGCTGCTTTGCTTGACCTGCCACAGTCTTTACACAGCAGTTGTTTTGCAGCATGGATTTTCATCTTCATTTGTTGATTGCTTGGAAGCTAACAATGAGGACCTAATACGTGAGTTCTTTCAAAACCTGGCTGCTTTACCTAGACGATGCCCACGCGGAAACAGAAGAGGCAGAATGCTAGCTGGACAACGCCTAATGGAAAAGCGTAATACTAAACAACAAGAAAACGAGCTTTTAAAGAATGCTGCGAATTGGAAAAGTGACTCTTGCACTGCCAAGAGTAACGTTAATAATCGTGGCATAGCTGGTCCCGCGTCGGCGACCCCCGAACTTGATAAATTGGAAGCCAGATCAAAAGCAGCGAAACACAAACTCAAGTCAACAGGTACTGAAACTAAGACATCTATGAACGCGTCAGAAACGTCGAAAAGGATGGCTATATCTCGACCAAACGCATTTTCTACTTCAACCCCAGTTATGTCAACGCATACGACTTCGACAACACCTACCAAAAAGGACTGCTCATCCATTAAGCCAAGTGGACCCTCTTCCGCTAAAACAACGGTAAAAATAAAGTTAAAACGACCGCCATTTTCATCCCCAAGTTTGGAAACATGCAAGATCAGCAAAATATCCTGAAGATTTGGTGTTATTTATCATCCCGTAGTATTTAACTCGATGCTACAATGCCCTGCAGTGTTGCGTAAGATATGCCATTCAAAAAGGTTTTTATACTTCAACGTGACGTCGCGCGTGAGATAATGACGCTTTCCTCAGTGAACGTTACAAGTAGAACTTCGTTGCCACTCTCCGATTGATGAATGTCTTATGACTGGTCAAAGATTAAAAACTAAGCAAGTGGAACGTCTGGATGCGTCACTGTCTTGCATGTATGCAGGGTTCCTACGGAGTCTGGAAAAGTGTGGAAAAAGGTTTGGCCATTTTCCAGCCTGGAAAAATTGTTAATGTGTCTTTTAGTATGGAAAAAGTAAATAATTTTCCAGACTTGATCTTTTGACATGCATTTTCATGAAATTTTATTCAAGACCGATAATTTCACTTTCATCGTGTTAACTATTAAAGGGCCTGTATTTGAACTGGGTATGTCATTCGAAAAAGTTATCTGAAAATTGATGTTCAAAATTACGTATGAACCCTGTATATGTATTAAAACCAATCCTGCTTTTTCCAATTGCATATTACACACAGCAAGCAGTTGCCCATCATTTGATCGAATCGCCCTGTTGAAGGGTTTGCTGCTCGAAATATAGTTGTGAATACACGTCGTTACGGGAATTTTATGCCGACTTTTTAGTAGATCGCTTATCCCTTCGTACAAATGTCCATGTTTCAAATTTCAGCTGTGATGTCTCTGATTTGTACTTTTCCCCAAATCATCGCATCTGGCGCCAGTATGCTACTACGTGCTTTGTTGACAGCTGAGACGATTTTTGAAAATGTGTTTCAAGTTGCTTATACTGTGTAGCAACGTTTGAGTTTTTCGAAATCTCTGCACTTTATTAACTACTGCCCACATGGGGTGTCTGTGTACTGCGGTTCGGTGGTCATGCATTGTTTTGAGATTTGGGAATAAGAGAGAGAGAGAGTTTATTGGCACAAACATTAAACAATTTCATGCAAAAATAAAATTAAGGAGCTGGGACACCGAAAAAAACCTGCAAAACAGGTTGTCTCGTCGGGCGCCCCTCGAAAGTTTCAAAAATTTCTATCGTGGCTTAAAGTTGATGGCCGAATTAGTTCGAATTTAATAAGGTTGTAGTTTTTAAGAGCTTGCAGTCTGCTGGATGATCAACACAGTTGCGCGCGAGTGCTGGGTCGCAACCGGTATCTATCGTTGTTTGCTGAGTTCCGCAAGGAGCTGAGCGTGGCAGACAAAGTGTAAACCCAGCTAAAATGAAACTCTGCCCGGCTTTCCATAACCCTTTCGCATCCAAGCAGACGACTGTTGCTCTGTAACAGTTCATATTTTTGTGCCAAGAGGAGGTCAATTCTCCCACTTCTGCAAAAGCCATCCGCTTGAGGAGCCATGCGCACTGTGGTGTAAAAAGCTTCACAGTTGTGCAGAAGCATTTCGTGATGGTGAAGAAACTCCAAGGCGCCGGCCTGCTGCATGTGATGTAGAACAACCTTCTTGGCGTATTTTCCCTGCAAAAGAAAGAGACCGCGGCAGCAAAAAAAGAGAAAACGGCAACAAATACAACGGAAAACGAAACAGCAATAAACAGTCAATTCATACATGCAAAAACACACTAGAATCTAATACTAATGTTGCATTCACAGTATATACCTGTTTTAGCTAATATCAATGGTACATTACAAATAGGCAGAGATCGGAAAATCCCAGGTGTACAGCCTTACCTTAGCGTAGTTTCATAATATCGCATAGGATAATCAATCACTATATTCATTAACCAGTTTGTCTTTTAACTGCCTTTTGAAGGCAGGTGGTGAAATATATAAAGAAGGGTCA